>SAMEA104315437__coassemble_206_pt1 | contig 50188 bp, 45 predicted proteins | sample SAMEA104315437__metabat2_low_PE_039 | metagenome-assembled genome bin SAMEA104315437 (sample SAMEA104315437) | gut metagenome | biome: Monkey gut; feature: monkey-associated habitat; material: faeces | place: China | collected 2013 | reverse complement strand
TGCCGGAGGCAGTCATAACGGATGAAAAGGTGAATGATTTCAACCATTCGCAGAAGGATAATAGTGCAGACGAGGACACCTTCGAGCAAGACCGCTTTGAATATTATTTCCACAGTCTCGAAGAAATCTTCGACTTTTCCGCCTTGCAGGCAGCCCTCGACGAACTCGACAAATTCAACATCGGACAAGTTGCACGAAAGGAAGCCGAAATCTCATCGGCATTTGCGAGTGTATCCGAGGCGGTAAAGGAAAACATAAGCGGGGTTTCCGAACGTTTTTCCGTGCAACTGCGTAGGATTTGCAGAGATAGCGAAATGTTGAAGGAGAGATGCGGTAAGGCAGGTGTTTATTTCTTGGAGCAAATGTCGCTTTGTCTGACTTTGTTGCAGGCATTGGACGGTTTGAATTGGGACGAATACGGCAACAGCGAGGAAACGGAAGAACTCATCAAACGTTTCGGAAACGAGGTGGAACTCAAATACAGATTGCTTCGTTACTTTCGAGAAAACGACTTCGACATTGCAGCATATACCGAGCTGAAAAACAAGACTATTGCGGAGGGAGACAGAATGCAGTGGACGGCTTACAAAGATTTCATCGGAAAAGGCAAAACCGAATCGGCTATTCGGGAAAATGAAACGCCGCAAGAAAATAATGAAACGTCGCAAAAATTTGCCGGAACGGCGAAAGAGAAAAACGAGGAGTTGGAGATGGACGATTTGTTCGCAGCATTGAAGCAATGGAGACGCAGTCGAGCCGAGGAGGAGGGCTTGCCTGCGTATTGCATCTTGTCCCAAAAAGCCATAGAGGGCATAACGAAATCACGTCCTCGAACACAGGAGGAATTACTCGCCATAAAAGGCATAGGAAAGAAAACATTGGAGAAGTACGGAGATACTCTTCTCGAATTGATAGCCGAAAAAGGCTGAACGAGATGCCGGATTTACAAATCCGATGAGTAGAGCGGAAAAATCATTAGATGGTTTATTCTCCCTTTTTGTATAGAACGACACCGCATCGTGAGACATTCTCTTTCAGGTTTTCGTTTTTCAACGTGTCGAATATGAAGATGTCGAACATATACGGTATGGGCGATTTGTCCAATGCGGCGTGCAGACGGTCGATGTCAAGCCGGGTCAATCCTGCACCAACTATGGTTATATCGACATCGGAGAAAGGTTTGTACGTTCCTTTGGCACGCGAGCCGTAAAGAATAACCTGTTCGATTTTTTCGTTTTCTGCAAACAGGTCATGCAATATCTGCATTTCGTTATCGGTCAACCCGTATGGCATGATTGGAAATGGTTCGGTTAAGTCGGGATTATACTTTGTTATAAAGAACTTCTATCGAATGGTTTCTGCGACCGGCTTATTTCTCTTGGTCATAGAGAAATTTGTAATACTTCAAACCTGTTTCCGGATCTTCTCCATGCTCCACTCTGTTGCGGGCTCCGTGGATGTAAACAGTGAAATTCTTATCCAGTTTGAGAATTGTCCGCAGATAACGCTGCTCCCTTCGCAATGCCTCATCGCTTAGAGTGAAGTTATCGGCAAAGTCCATGTCGTAATCCTTCTCGTATTGTTCCCGATAGTTGCGAAAGGACTGCTTCATCTCGTCATCGCCGAATACTTCGTCGCCGAAGCGTTCCAAATCGAACTGTTTGCAGTCTTTGAGATAGTCTGCCGTTTTGGAAAGCAAGGCAGCTTGGTCGGCTTTGTTTATTTCGTACTCTTCAGGCAGCTGTTCAGATACGAAGCCTTTGCAAAGGTTGATGGTATGTTGGGTATTGAAGTAAGCGTCCTGCCTTTGTCTGATATTGAGGAAGCTGTCCGTCCAAAAGGCTGCGGCTTCTCCGCTGCGGTTTGAAACATCTACCACCTGCACTACAAAACCCTCTTCAGCCTCTTTGTTGTATATGATGCAACCTTTGTCCAATTTGTTGATGTTTATGCCGCTGTCGCTCTCTATATCGAAGCCTTCGCCTTGCGGAAAGACCTTCAGATATGTCTCTTTGTTCTCCGACTTGAATATTCCGAGAGCTTCGACCGTCTCTCCCTCGACAAAACAACGACTGAGCAGTGCAATGTAAAGCTCGCCCGACTTAATGTTGGGGTGTTCCGAGACATTGTAAAGAAATTCCGCTATTTCCACGCTTTGAGAGTAGAGTTCCATCGGGTCGTCGAAGACAGCTTTGGCACATCTCCATATCTTATTGTTTTCAGGTTGTGCTTCACCCGACAGACGATAGGATAGGGGAGACTTGAAACCGGTGGTGAAGTATTTCATCAGCAGGTTGCCTATTTCGCCGTGCAACATGAATTCGGAGGGAGAAAGTTTCAATGGTTCGTTGTTCACTTTGTTGCCGACCTTATGAACAACTATTTTCTCTATTATGGCATCATCGCAAGTAATCATCTGTTTGAATTTAGTGTTTGCAAAGTTACGATAAATTTTTATGAGGACACAAAAAAACGAAGAGTGTACCGCTTCCGGCACACTCCCCGCCAACATTAAATAACCATGAAAGAAATTCTATTTCTTCTCGTTCTTGTCCATTTCTTCTTTCAAAGAAGCCAAGATGTCGATGTCTCCAAGTGTTGTTTTCTCCAATCCCTCGTTGATTTTCTTCACAGCAGCAGCCTCATTGTTGGACTTTTTGTCGTCTTTTCTTGGTTCTTCTGCTTGCCATGTGCGAGTGTGGGAAACAACAATCTTTTTGTTTTCCTTGGAGAACTCTATAACCTTGAAAGGAAGCTTTTCGTCAACTTTGGCAGTCGTTTTGTCTTCTTTCAAAAGGTGAGACTTTGGAGCGAAACCTTCAACTCCGTAAGGCAATGCCACAACGGCTCCACCCTTGTCGCTGATGCTCAAAATAGTTCCTTCGTGAACGGAGTTGACAGTGAATATGCTTTCAAATACATCCCAAGGGTTTTCTTCAAGTTGCTTGTGTCCCAAACTCAAACGACGGTTCTCTGCATCGACTTCCAAAACAACCACATCCATCTTTTCACCGATTTTTGTAAATTCGGCAGGGTGTTTGATTTTCTTGCTCCAAGAAAGGTCGGAGATGTGTATCAATCCGTCGATTCCTTCTTCCAATTCAACGAATATTCCGAAGTTCGTGAAGTTTCTTACGATGGCTGTATGCTTGCTGCCGACAGGATATTTCTCTGCAATGTTTGTCCAAGGATCAGGGATAAGCTGTTTGATGCCCAAGGACATCTTTCTCTCTTCTCTGTCCAAAGTCAAAATCACAGCCTCGACTTCGTCGCCTATTTTCAAGAAGTCGTGAGCTGTTCTCAGGTGTTGGCTCCATGACATCTCGGTTACGTGAATTAAACCTTCGACACCGGGGATTATTTCAACGAAAGCACCGTAGTCTGCCAAGACAACGACTTTTCCTTTAACCTTATCGCCGACTTTCAAGTTAGGATCGAGGCTGTCCCATGGGTGAGGAGTAAGTTGTTTCAATCCCAAAGCAATTCTCTTCTTGCCTTCGTCGAAGTCAAGTATCACAACCTTTATCTTTTCGTCCAATTTGACGATTTCTTCAGGGTGTTGGATTCTGCCCCATGAAAGGTCGGTGATGTGAATCAAACCATCGACGCCTCCCAAGTCCACAAACACACCGTAAGACGTGATGTTCTTAACCGTTCCTTCCAATACCTGACCTTTTTCCAGTTTGGCGATGATTTCAGCCTTTTGAGCCTCGATTTCATCCTCAATCAAAGCCTTGTGGGATACGACAACGTTCTTGTATTCGTTGTTTATCTTAACGACTTTGAACTCCATAACCTTGTCAACGAACACATCATAGTCGCGGATAGGCTTTACGTCTATCTGACTGCCGGGAAGGAATGCCTCGATTCCGAATACATCCACGATAAGTCCGCCCTTGGTTCTGCTTTTTACGTATCCGTTGATGATTTCGTGAGACTCGTAAGCCTGATTAACTCTTTCCCAAGATTTCAATATACGAGCGTCCTTGTGAGAAAGTCTCAACTGACCGCCGGCATCCTCTTTCTGCACCACGAACACCTCAACCTTGTCGCCGACTTTCAAATCCGGATTGTAGCGGAACTCATTCAAAGGAATGATACCGTCGGATTTGAATCCTATATTAACTATAACTTCGCGGTTGTCTTTTGCCACAACCACACCTTCAACCACTTGTTGATCGCCTATTTGGTTGAATGTTTTGTCATACGCTTCGGACATTTTTTCTTTTTCATCCGCTGCATACTTTGCATGTTCTTCTTCTGCCGCATTCCAATCAAAATCAGCCAAAGGTTGAACGTTTTTCAAATCTCTCATTTGTAGAAAAATGACTTTTTGATTTGTCCCTTACCGGACGGTTAAACATAAAATTAAACTTAAAACACAATGCTTTTCATCTGTTTTTCCCATCTGGTAAGCGATGTAAAAAGACGATAAGCGTTTGCAAAGGTACGCTTTTTTCTCGATTTCGCTGCACAAACACCTGTAAAACGCCGAAAAGATGTAATTTTGCGAATCTAAAACAGCGAAAAGATGAACACTCTTCCCACCATCATAAGCGATTTGGCTTTGATATTGGTTCTTGGCTCGGCATTCGGGCTTTTGTGCAAGTTTTTGAAGCAGCCCGTTGTGCTGGGCTATATCGTCGCAGGCTTTTTGGCAGGACCTCATTTTGCATTTACGCCGACCGTTCAGCCGGAAAATATATCCACATGGGCAGACATAGGCGTCATCTTCCTTTTATTCGGAATGGGCTTGGAGTTCAGTTTTAAGAAAATGATTTCTGTCGGCAATGTCGGGGGAAAGGCTATGTTGTTCGAGGCAGTCTGTTTATCGATTTTCGGTTTCTTCATAGGCAGGCTTATGGGCTGGAACGTCTTCGACAGTGTCCTTCTCGGCGGAATGCTTTGCATGAGTTCCACAGCTATCATCGTCAAAGCCTTTAACGACATGGGCTTGCAGAAAGAACATTTTGCAGGCATCGTTTTCGGCATATTGGTTTTTGAAGACCTGTTTGCCATTCTGCTCATGGTGCTTTTATCCGGCTTTGCAGTCAGCCGCAGCTTTGAAGGCAGCGAGTTGGTATTCATGATTGCCCGTCTCGGTTTCTTTCTCGTCGTATGGTTCGTTGCAGGTATATATCTGATACCGACTTTGCTCAAAAAGATAAAGAAACACCTCAACTCCGAAATACTGCTTCTCGTTTCCATGGGACTTTGTTTCCTTATGGTGGTTTTGGCAACCCGTGCAGGCTTTTCTTCCGCCTTGGGAGCGTTCATAATGGGGTCGATACTTGCAGAAACCATGGAATTGGAAAACATAGAAAAGGTAATCTCGCCCATAAAGGACTTTTTCGGAGCGATATTCTTCGTATCCGTCGGAATGATGGTCGATCTTGCCATCTTGGTCGATAATTTCGGAACGGTGCTTGTCATAGCCGCTGCCTCTATAAGCGGTAAGATGATATTCACCACCATGGGTGTCAGGTTCGCCGGTCAAAGCATGCGAACCGCCGTTCAATCCGGTTTCTCACTTGCCCAAATGGGAGAGTTCTCCTTCATCATCGCTTCCGTCGGAATGACCCTCGGATTAACCTCACCGAGCATTTATCCGATTGTCATAGCGGTTTCGGTCATCACCACCTTTACCACGCCGTACACCATCAAACTTGCCTTACCTTTTTACCACGTCCTCGAATCCGTTCTGCCGGACTCGCTGACCAACCGTTTGAATAAAACCGAGGATAAAAAAGCCGGAGAGAAAGAATCCGAGTGGAAACAGTTGCTTGTGTCCTTTTTCGGAAATCTCTTGGTCTTTTCAGTCATCTGCCTTGCCATATATTTTCTTTCTGCCGCTTTTCTCAAACCTCTTTCCCTGCGTTTCGACAATCCGACATTCGGACTTGTCCTTTTCTCATGTCTCAGTATAGCAGTGATGTCCCCTTTTATAATAGGTATAATAAAGAACCGCGGTAAACAATCCTTTCTTGTACTTTCCCTTTGGGCAACCAACCATAACAATCGCTACTTTCTGACAGCCATGATAGCGATAAGGTACATGCTTGCACTCATCTTTCTATTCCTTATAATAAAACTCTACTGGAACATACCCGCTTTTGTCATTGCAATCCTCGCTTTGGTTGTTTTCGGCTTCATTTTCCAAAACAAAAGCCTCCAAAAACACTACTGGAAATTGGAAACACGTTTCGTGAAGAACTTCAACCAGCGACAAATCGAGAGTCGCCAACAGAGCAGCGGCACTTCCGATGAACACTTGCAGGAATTGGATAATCTTCATTGGATTGACAAACATCTTTACGTAACAAGCTATCTCGTGCAGAGCGGAGGCGTCGTGGCGAACAAACCGCTCAAAGAATTGAATTTGCGAAAGGTTTACGACATAATAGTGATTGCGGTCATGCGAGACGGCAAACGAACCGATTTTCCCGATGGAAACTTCAAACCGGAGGTAAACGACATGCTTATTGCCGTAGGACAAATACAAAATCTCAAAGATGCACAAATAGCATATAAAGGAATAGACCTCGATTACGACAAAGTGATGAACCTGCATGAGTTTTCCATTTCGCAGCAAAAGGATAAGAACAGCACAATCAAGTGCAGAACTTTCGTGATAGAGGAAAACTCTCCATGGATAGGCCACAGCCTGAACGAAGCACGCTTGAATAACAGAACCAACTGCATTGTTGTCGGAATGGAACGAGACGACATGCCGACAGCCAACCCTTCCTCCGATGTGAAATTCAAGAAAGACGATATGGTGTGGGTGTTGGGAGACGATAAATCGCTAAACGAACTGCTCAAAACAGACTTTTTCGCATAAGATGGCAGAAAACGACAAAACCGTTGAAGCAGTATTCCAAGCCCAAAGGCAATCCGTGCGACAGGAGCTTTCTTTACCGTATTCCATACGGCGTGAGAATCTCGTCAAACTGCGACGACTGATAAAGCAAAGGGAGCGGGATATAAACCAAGCACTATTCGATGACCTGCATAAAAGCCCTGCGGAGTGTTATCTGACAGAAACAGGCATTGTTCTTTCGGAAATAAGTTTCGCATTGAAGCATCTGCGGAAGTGGACACGCAAGAAGAGAGTGCCTACACCTCTCTGTCTTATGCCTTCCGCCTCTTACATACTGCCGCAGGCATTGGGAACGATACTTATAATCTCTCCATGGAATTATCCCTTTCAGTTGGCTCTTTCTCCCTTGCTCGGAGCCGTCGCTGCCGGTAACAGAGTACTTCTGAACCCTTCTCCGCAAAGTTTGCATACTGCTTCTCTTCTGCAAAGTCTGATAAACGACAACTTTCCCGAAAGTGAAATATATTGCTTCGACGGAGAAATATCCACTACTGACACTCTCTTGAAATTAAAGCCGGATTATCTGTTTTTTACCGGCTCTCCTGCCACGGCTCGCGGTATTATGTCCCAAGTTTCTTCCAATCTCATACCGGCTACTCTCGAACTCGGAGGCAAATCGCCTGTTATAGTGGATAGAGATGCCGATTGCGAAACGGCTGCAAAGCGTATAGCTTTCGGAAAGTTCGTTAACTGCGGACAAACCTGTGTGGCACCGGACTATCTCTTTATTCATCGTTCATTGAAAGAGGCTTTCATTAAATCTTTCCGCCGATTTGTTGAAAAGGAATACGGACAAAATCCTTTGGAATCACCTTTCTATGGCAGAATAATAAACAAACATCATTTCCGGCGTGCGAAAAAACTCTTGGAAGGACAGAATATAATCTTCGGAGGTGAGCTTAGGGAAGAGGAAAACTACATTGCTCCTACGCTTGTGGAGTTGCAGAGTCTTGATAACAGTCTTATGCAGGAAGAAATCTTTGCTCCCCTTCTGCCGATGATTGTCTTTGACGAAATAAATGAAGCTGTAGATTACATACTTTCGCAAGAAAGACCGCTCGCTCTTTATTACTTCGGAACGGAAAACCGCAACATCATTGACAGGCTACCATTCGGCGGAGGCTGTATCAACGATACTCTCATGCACATAGTCTCCCCCTACATGCCTTTCGGCGGAGTAGGAAACAGTGGCATGGGTGCTTATCACGGAAAGGCTTCTTTCGATACCTTCACACATTATAAGTCCGTTCTTCAATCGCCTCGCCGTTTCGATTTCGCCTTCAAATACCCGCCTTATACCGATACCGTTCTCCGTATCTTCAAACGCCTGCTTCGATAAAGCATTTTAAATTGCAACGTTTTTTATTACACAGAGCAGCCTTTGATGTCGGAGATGCCAAAAGAAAAAGGGGTCGCAAACCCAAGGAATTCGACCCCGAAAAGTACCGCAACATAAAGCAGTACGAACAATACAATATGCAGTAAATCTCTTTTCATTAACTCTTTCTTTTGTTTCGTTTTCCGTTTTGCAAAGTTCGGTTGAAACAAAGGTCTGCACAATACCCGAAAATGGGTATTTTACGGAATGCGTTCGACAATTCTCTTTTATATATGTATCGATACACGGTATGAAATAAAACTTGCGGGGAAACGTTCCATACAATGCCAAGAGCGTGAAAAAGAGAGAAACAGATGGAAGAGCAGTTGCAGACCAAGAAACGGGTGATGGTGCTGACGCAACCCTTGTGGAACAATTACGGTTGCCTTTTGCAGGCGTATGCTTTGCAGAAAGTGATTGAGCGTTCGGGCTTTGAGGTGTGTACAGACCGTCATGAGAGGCATTTCGCTTCGTTTGCCGAGAATGCAAAGGACGATTTGAAACGCTTTGCGGCTCGTTTTGTTTTGCAAAGAAAGAGCGTGAAGGTATTCCCATATCGTTTCGATGCGGAGACTTGGCGGAAGGTGTCGGCGAATACGCAGAAGTTCGTCGATGAAAGGCTGTCAACCGTGGATTTTTTCGATGAAAAAGGAAAACCGAAAGAGGACACGGGCAGGTGGGATTGCTTTGTGTTCGGTTCCGACCAGATTTGGCGGGATTCTTATGGCAGAGTGGAGACTTATTTCGGCGATTTCTTGGAGGGAAAAGGGGTGAAGAAGATTGCGTACGCTGCTTCTTTCGGTTTGGAAAGCTGGCAATTCACGCCCGAAAGGACGAAACGTTTGTTCGATTTGGCTCGTTCCTTCTCCGGAATAGGGGTTCGTGAGGAGGATATGGCGGATTTGATGCACAAGAACTTCTCTTCCGTTGCGGGCAAAGAGGCAGATAAGTTGGAAATCACTCATGTGGCAGACCCTACTTTGCTTTTGACAGCCGAGGATTACCGTTTGTTGGCAGAGGATTGGAGGAAAGAGTGCGAGAGTTCGGGCAGTCAGGCAGCGGAAACGCTTTTTCAAAAGAAAGGAAAGGGTATTTTGGCTGTGTATGTGCTGGATTGGACGAATGAAAAGAGGGAAATAATGGAAAGGATTTGCGGTTACATGAACCTGCAAGCCGTATTTCTCAATCCCGAAAGGCGTTTGGGCGTGGAAACAAGGCATTTCGAGGGAGAAAAATCTGTGTTCCGAAGCGTGGAAAGTTGGCTTTCGTTAATGCAAAGTGCTGATTTCGTCCTGACTGACTCCTATCACGGAACGATATTTTCCCTTCTTTTCGATAGGAAGTTCGCTTTGGTAATGAACAACGGGCGGGGAATTTCCCGTTTTCGCACGTTGGACGAATTGTTCGACCTGTCTCCTTATACCGTTTCGCAGGAAGAGGATTTGAAAAAGGTATTTTCCTTCACGGGAAGAGACGAAGCGGCTTTTCAAAACTCCCTTGCAAGGATACGCAACCGTTCTTTCGACTTTTTGAAACAACATCTCGGCAAATGAAAAAGAGTATGGATAAGACTGAAACCATGGATATATCCGTTGTCATACCGTTGTATAACAAGGAAAGCAGCATTCGGACGGCTGTGGAGTGTGCTTTGAGGCAGACTTGTTCCGTCAGGGAGGTGATAATAATCGATGACGGTTCTGCGGACGGGAGTGCAGAGGTGGTGAAAGGGCTTATCAAAGAATACTTTTGGCGTGGCGACGGAAGGATAAGGTTGGTTTCGCAGGCAAATTCGGGCGTTTCTGCAGCCAGAAACACCGGAATACGGGAGGCAAAGGGAGAATGGATAGCATTCTTGGACGCAGATGATATTTGGAAAAGCAATCATATCGAACAAATCACCCGTTTGCATGAGGCTTTTCCGCAGGCTGCGGTTCTCTCTACGAACTATGAAATCGTTACTTCGGCGGAAGTGCAAAATTCGAACATCGTTTCGGAAAAACGGAACGGCGATTCGATTTTTTCTTTCGACGATTTATTTTCCTCAAACGCCGTTGCGTCGCAAGAGGGTTGCGAGGGCTTCATCGTGAATGACTTTTACGGCAGATTGTTGTTCGGAAAGCATGTCGTCTGGTCGTCGACCGCCGTGGTGAAAAGGTCGGCTCTCTCGGAGATAGGGGGCTTCGATACACGCATGACCAAGGGAGAGGATTTGGATTGTTGGGAACGATTGTACGAAAAGGAAATCTTTGCCCAAAGCAATGCCATGACTGCATTCTATATATCCGATCCGCTTGATGGAAATGCCACAAGGAAAGCCGGCAATGTGCAGACATACGCCGTATATCTCAATAAGGCGGCTTTCAGATGGCGAAGTGATAAGGATTTGTATCGTTTCAAAGTGGTATATGGCTATTTGAAAATGTTCATTTCGCAGCACCAATTCCGCAACTTGGCATTATTGCTCTTGAAACACAACGTTCTGTTTTTGAAAATCCCGATGTACATATTCAAAAAGCGGAAAAGAGGTTTTTGATACGACCTTTGCAGACCGTGAATTTTATTCTTTGCAAATCAAAACGATAAGAAAGCAGAGGTAAAATAGGCACTTGTAAGTTTGTTCATATCGGAAAAGTGTGTTACCTTTGCACAATGTAAAAACTCCGTCGGTGTTGTATATTTTACAATGTAACTGACGGGGCTTTGCCGTACCCGAAAGAGTGTAAGAAGGTAATGAAAGAGATGGAAAATCACAAGATTGCGGTTATAGGATTGGGATATGTGGGCTTGCCGTTGGCGAGATTGTTCTCCACGAAATATGAAACAATCGGTTATGATTTGAACAAGGACAGAGTTGCAGCCTTGATGAAAGGACATGATGCCACTTTGGAGGTGAGCGACGAACTCTTGCAGGAAGCGATAAGCAGATACGGATTCAGGTGTACGGCGGAATTGAACGAGATAAAGGACTGCAATATTTATATAGTGGCGGTTCCGACGCCTGTCGATTGCAACAATCGTCCGGATTTGCGACCCTTGATAGGTGCAAGCGAGACAGTCGGCAAGGTAATTTCGAAAGGCGACATCGTTATTTACGAATCGACGGTCTATCCCGGCGTGACGGAGGAGGAATGCGTCCCTGTCGTGGAGCGTGTAAGCGGCATGAGGCTCAACAAGGACTTCTTTGCAGGTTATTCGCCGGAGAGGATAAACCCCGGAGACAAGGAACACACGGTGGAGAAGATAAAGAAAGTAACATCCGGCTCGACGCCAGAAGTGGCAGAGGCGGTGGATAAACTCTACGGCTCCGTTCTTATCAATGGAACGCATAAGGCTCCATCGATTAAGGTGGCGGAAGCATCGAAGATAATAGAAAACTCGCAAAGAGACGTTAACATAGCATTCATGAACGAGTTGGCTAAAATATTCAATGCTATGGGAATAGATACTCACGATGTCATTGAAGCCGCTGCGTCGAAATGGAATTTCATCAAGTTATCCCCCGGATTGGTTGGAGGACACTGCATAAGCGTTGACCCGTATTACCTTATTCAAAAAGCACAAGTCTATGGCGTATTGCCGAGAGTGATGTTCGCAGCAAGGCGGTTGAACGACGGAATGGGCAATTACGTGGCAGAACAAACCATAAAGTGCATGAATAAGAAAGGCATTCTCGTGAAGAATGCCGAAATACTTATCTTAGGCGTTACTTTCAAAGAAAATTGTCCCGATATAAGGAACACCAAAGTGGTGGATATTTACCACACATTGGCGGAATACACCGGTAACATAACCATATACGACCCGTACGCCGACGAAAAGGAAGTGATGAAAGAGTATGCGATACATTCGACACACGATAAAGCCGTGCTGAACAAGCAATACGATGCAATCATACTCGCCGTTTCGCATGCCGAATTTTTGAAGCTCCGTATCGAACAAATGCTTAAAACCAACGGCATTGTTTATGATGTCAAAAGCATCCTCCCAAGAGAAATCATCGACGGCAGGTTATAGGCGAGAAAACAAATATGAAAGGAATAGTACTTGCAGGAGGTTCGGGAACACGTTTGTATCCTATAACGAAAGGGGTAAGCAAACAGTTGTTGCCGATTTACGATAAGCCGATGATATATTATCCGATATCGGTTCTTATGTTGGCAGGCATAAGAGACATATTGATTATTTCCACACCTCAGGATTTGCCGGGATTTCAAAGGTTACTCGGAAGCGGGGAGGATTATGGCGTGCGATTCGAGTATGCCGAGCAACCGTCTCCTGATGGCTTGGCTCAGGCTTTCATAATAGGAGATAGGTTTATAGGAAAGGAAGCTGCTTGTTTGGTGTTGGGAGACAATATATTTTACGGACAGGGTTTTCGTCCCATGTTGGAGCAGGCTGTAAGGGACGCAGAAGAAAATAATAAGGCGACCGTTTTCGGTTATCATGTGGCAGATCCCGAGAGATACGGAGTTGCCGAATTTGATAAGAGCGGTAATTGTATTTCTTTGGAAGAGAAACCTAAGAATCCGAAGAGTAATTATGCTGTTACAGGCTTGTACTTCTATCCGAATAAGGTTGTAGAAGTAGCCAAAAGCATAAAGCCGTCAGCAAGAGGTGAATTGGAGATAACAACCGTGAATCAAAGATTTTTGGAAGACAGCCAACTGAAAATACAACTTCTCGGACGAGGATTTGCATGGTTGGATACCGGAACGCATGATTCGTTATCCGAGGCATCGACCTTTGTTGAGGTGGTGGAAAAGCGTCAAGGTTTGAAGATTGCTTGTTTGGAAGAAATCGCGTACAAACAAAAGTGGATTAGCAGGAAAGAGGTGTTGAGGACAGCAAAGTTGATGGCAAACAATCAGTATGGGGAATATCTCCTCAGACTTGTGGCAGACAGGAATAAAGGTGAGAAACATAATAATCACGGGAGGAGCGGGCTTTATCGGTAGTCATGTGGTTCGTTTGTTCGTAAACAAGTATCCGGACTACAATATATATAATGTAGATAAGTTGACGTATGCCGGTAATCTTGCAAATTTGAAAGATATAGAGGATAAGCCGAATTATCATTTCGTAAAGGCGGATATTTGCGACTTTGAATCGATATACAGGCTTATGCAGGAAAAGCGAATAGACGGTGTAATTCATCTTGCAGCCGAAAGCCATGTGGACAGGAGCATAAAAGATCCGTTTACTTTTGCAAAGACGAATGTGATAGGCACTTTGTCCATGCTTCAAGCAGCCAAATTATATTGGGAAAGTACGGAAGATGGATATAAAGGCAAGATGTTCTATCATATCAGCACGGATGAAGTGTATGGAGCTTTGAAAATGACAAATCCCGAGGGAATAGAACCGCCCTTTACGACGAAGGCATCTTCCAATCACCACCATTTGGCGTATGGAGACAAGTTCTTTACGGAGGATTTGAAGTATCAGCCTCATAGTCCTTACTCTGCAAGCAAGGCAAGCAGCGATCATTTTGTCAGAGCATTCCATGATACCTACGAAATGCCTGTTATAGTAACCAATTGTTCCAATAATTACGGTCCGTACCAATTTCCGGAGAAGTTGATACCTTTGTTCATCAACAATATAAGACATAAAAAGCCTTTACCTGTCTATGGAAAAGGAGAAAACGTCAGAGATTGGCTGTATGTTGAAGACCATGCAAGAGCGATAGACCTTATATTTCATAAAGGCAAAGTGTCGGAGACGTATAACATCGGAGGTTTCAACGAATGGAAGAATATAGACATAGTGAAACTCCTGATAAAAACGACAGACAGACTGCTTGGCAGAGCTGAAAATGAAGATATAAATCTTATAACATACGTAACAGACCGTGCCGGTCATGATTTGCGATATGCGATAGACAGCACCAAACTCCAAAAGGAACTTGGTTGGGAACCAAGCCTCCAATTTGAAGAAGGAATAGAAAAGACGGTAAGGTGGTACTTGGATAATCAGGATTGGATGGACAATATCACAAGCGGAGAGTACGAGAAGTATTACGAAGAAATGTATAATAAGAGATGAAGATAGCGGTAGCAGGAACCGGATATGTCGGTTTGAGTATAGCCACCTTGTTGGCACAGCATAACAGCGTTACGGCGGTGGATATAGTGCCTGAACGGGTAGATATGGTGAATAACAAGAAATCACCAATCCAAGATGAGTATATAGAAGATTATTTGGCGAATAAGTCATTGGATTTGCGTGCAACACTCGATACAGAAGAAGGATACAAAGATGCCGACTTCGTAGTAATAGCAGCTCCGACCAATTATGACAGTACGAAGAACTTCTTCGATACATCTGCGGTCGAGGACGTCATATCAAAGGTAATGCAGTATAATTCTCATGCTATTATGGTCATAAAATCCACTATACCGGTAGGATATACAGAAAGCATAAGACAGAAAACCGGCAGCGAAAACATAATCTTTGCTCCGGAGTTTTTGAGAGAAAGCAAAGCCTTATATGATAATCTTTATCCGAGTAGAATAATAGTAGGTTACAAACAAGGAGATAAGCGACTTGAAGAAAAAGCCCATATCTTTGCCGAACTTATAAGAGAAGGAGCCATAGATAAAGAAGTTCCTGTGTTGTTTATGGGTTCAACCGAAGCAGAAGCAGTGAAACTCTTTGCCAATACGTACTTGGCACTCAGAGTTTCATACTTCAACGAATTGGATACCTATGCAGAGTTGAAAGGCTTGAACACGCAGCATATAATAGATGGTGTTTGCCTTGATCCGAGAATAGGTAACCATTACAACAACCCTTCATTTGGTTATGGCGGATACTGCCTACCGAAAGATACCAAACAACTCTTGGCAAACTATGCGGACGTACCGCAAGACATGATGAGTGCGATAGTCGAAAGCAACAGAACGAGAAAAGACTTTATTGCCGACCAAGTGTTGAAGAAAGCCGGCTATTACGATTACTATAACCGAGGCGACTACAACCCGACAGAAGAGAAGCAATGCGTCATCGGAGTTTATCGTCTTACGATGAAAAGCAACAGCGATAACTTCCGCCAAAGCAGCATACAAGGCGTGATGAAGCGAATCAAAGCCAAAGGAGCTACGATCATCATATACGAACCGGCTCTCGAAGACGGCAGTACCTTCTTCGGCAGCAAGATAATCAATGATTTATCCGAATTTAAGCGACAAAGTCAGGCAATTATTGCCAACCGTTATGACAGTTGCTTGGACGATGTTGCAGAGAAGGTTTATACGAGAGATATTTTCAAGAGGGATTAAAAGTCATGGTAGAGTATAATGTTTCACTTGAAGGCAAGACGGTTCTTGTGACGGGTGCTGCAGGTTTTATCGGTAGCAATCTCGTCAAGCGACTCTTCCACGATGTCAAGAACATCAAGGTTATCGGTATCGATTCTATTACAGATTACTACGATGTCAACATCAAGTATGAGCGTCTGAAAGAAATCGAAGCTTTGCATGGTGATTGGACTTTTGTCCACGCCTCCATCGCTGACAAAGATGCAGTGGAGAAAATCTTCACGGAAAACAAGATTGCCGTAGTCGTGAACCTTGCTGCACAGGCCGGAGTACGCTACTCAATCACAAATCCTGACGCATATATCGAGAGTAATCTTATCGGTTTTTACAATATCCTCGAAGCATGTCGCCACCATGAAGTGGAACACTTGGTGTATGCAAGTTCAAGTTCTGTTTACGGCTCAAATAAGAAGGTTCCTTACTCCACTGATGACAATGTTGATAATCCGATAAGTCTTTATGCGGCTACAAAGAAGAGTAACGAATTGATGGCGCACGCCTACTCAAAACTCTATAACATCCCGTCAACGGGCCTCCGCTTCTTCACTGTCTATGGTCCGGCAGGTCGTCCCGATATGGCATATTTCAGTTTTACCAACAAACTTGTAAAGGGCGAGACCATCAATATTTTCAACTATGGTAATTGCAAGCGAGACTTTACCTACATTGACGACATTGTGGAGGGTGTAGTTCGTATCATGCAGCATGCACCTGAGAAACAGAATGGTGACGACGGTCTTCCAATTCCTCCATACAAGGTATACAACATCGGTAACAACTCTCCCGAAAACCTCCTTGACTTCGTAACAATCCTCCAAGAAGAACTTGTACGTGCAGGCGTACTTCCTAAGGATTATGATTTTGAAGCCCACAAAGAGCTTGTTCCGATGCAGCCAGGTGACGTGCCCGTTACTTATGCAGATACAACACCTTTGGAGCAGGATTTTGGGTTCAAGCCGAATACGAGTCTGCGAGAGGGATTGAGACGCTTTGCAGAGTGGTATGCAAAGTACTACAACACAAAATAGCGATCTAATACATACGGATTCCCCTATTTTTGCTTTATCAATATAATTAGATAGAACAGTCTAAAGAAAATGGATAAGAAAATATTTTACGGAGAATACACGCTTCTACATTGGATAGAATTGATATTAAAACATGATATTATATTGCCAGATTATCAGAGAGGATTTGTATGGCCAAAAGAAAATGTGGAAAGCATTGTCGGATCATTCAAGGATGGCTCTTTTGTGCCTCCTGTGGTAATAGGGGCTTACAAACAAGACAAAATCACAAAGAACATAATCCTTGATGGTCAGCAAAGACTTACAAGTCTTTTACTTTCGTATATCAAATTATATCCTAAGTTTGAAGATTTTAAGAAGCCAATAGAAAACATCTATCAAGATGACGAGGAATATCCTTTGGATGGCACTCCGTTACCACAAGAAAAAATAGAATGGAATTTTGACGTCTTGCTCAGATCTAAAGATCCCTATAAGTTAATGCTAACACGTGAAGAAATAAGGGAGGGTAATAGGGATGATTTGACTAAATACGAAAATTTACCATCAACATGCTGCTTAACGGATGAAGAATTGGAGAAACACTATCTTGGATTCTCATATATAGTACCAATGGATGATAACGAAACGGCGCAGCAAGCTTTTTACTCAAGATTATTTCGAGATATTAATATACTTGGAGTAAATCTAGAAAACCAGGAAAGTAGACGTGCATTGTATTACTTAAATCCTGAATTGACAAGTTTTTTTGAACCCTCTATTGTTAGTGGCATTCATATCAAACAGAATAATCGATCTGTAAAGATCGATTTTGTAAGGTCATTGGCCTTTTGTTCGCAATACAAACATGATGACGGTGAGGAGAAAATTGCAAAGGGTTGTCGAAAACAGGTGAATCTGGAAAACTATTATGCTGATTATATAGATAGCGTAATCAATGGAAGACATGTAGACGTTTTTGGAAATTTTCAAGTCTATATAGGCATAAGCAACATTCAAGCGAGGCTCTCTAGCTTAGACGTGGCAATTAAAGGCTTACATTTTAACAAGGTGTATGAAAGCATTATAGATGCTGATCTAACGTTGTTAGGTTTGATTTATTATATTGTTTATGAGAACAAAAAAATTGAATTGCCCGACTATGATACTATAAAAAGTACTGTAAAAGATGTCATATCAACGTATAAGACGTCTTCTGAATACGACTCTCATCGGCGATCCCCCAATGCACTTCGACACCTTCGTGATAGAATAAAACGTTCAATAGGAATATATTCAGATTATGCTAAGTGAGAGATTTAACCATAATGGCTTTATACTTACGCCATTGGTATATTTGCTGAAGCAGATAGTATCATCGGTTTCTACTGTTGGTAATGGTATAGAACTGTCAGCAATCAATGATTATGTTCTTCACTCCATGTTTTTACAATTGACAGGAGCACAGGAACAGAAGTTCAAGTGCATTGTATGGGAGTTAGCCAATACTGATTTGCAATATCGATATGACCGATATAACAAATGGAATTTAGGGGAATGTTCAAAAATAAGCGATAAAAATGAAGTTTATTCTGATATAATTGATAAAGTAAAAAGATACAATCCTGCATTCAAATTGTTTGCAAGTAAAGACCAGAAAAAACATTTTTTGAATAACGTTTTGTTACAAGTAGAAGAGATAATCTCTCGCAGTTCTTTTGTTCATACGCATCATAGGCATTACCAAGACTTTAAGAAAGTATGGGGAAATTTATCAAGCTCGAATATAGATGGAGGAGAGCAACTTATAATAAAAGCTAAGGGTAAAAACACAAAAATAAAGTTGAAGACTAACGAAGAGTTATTTGGAATTTATAGGCTGTTATATCTACACAGAAACCGTTGTGCGCATAATGTTATGTCCTATCAGGATAATCTACCTCCTTTTGGGGAGTTACGCGATAAATATTATCAGTCTCATTACAATATATTCCTCTTTGTAACACTTTTAGTTATGATAGACGAGATGGTGATGAACGCATACAAAGAATTACTTTATTTACAAAAAATCGTGCTGTAAATAAATACTCAGTGATATCTTGTGATTTCCTTGTAAAAGATTTTTTGTATTTGAAACGTCATGCGATCAACTTTGTGAACTGCGAAGTGAGTGATAAATCCCTCATCTTTTTGATATATACAAAAAAAACATAAATGTCAAATAAATCTCTTAATACGAAGGTGGCGACAGCCACCAAATGGTCTGGCTTAACGGAGATTGCTGCAAAACTTGTAGCACCAATTACTACAATGGTTCTTGCTCGCCTACTTACGCCTGACGCTTTTGGAGTAATGGTGACTGCTCAGATGGTTATTTCTTTTGCAGAAATTTTTACTGATGCAGGTTTCCAAAAATATATTGTTCAACATGAATTCAAAGATGACGATGAGAAGTTCAAATCTACCGCGGTTGCATTTTGGTCAAACCTCATAATGTCGTTGGTTATCTGGGCAGGAATCAGTATTTTTGCCAACCCTATAGCTCGACTTGTTGGGTGTGACGGTGAAGGGATAGTTATTGCTGTGTCTTGTATATGTATACCTATGGAGGCTTTCTCAAGTATTCAGATGGCTTTGTTTAGGAGAGATTTGGACTTCAAAACTCTCTTTTGGGTGAGAATTATTGGCATCCTTATTCCAATTGTAGTGACTATTCCTTTGGCTTTCTTTACCCGAAGTTATTGGTCGCTTATTATCGGTATGATAGCTCTTAATTTCTCAAATGCCTGTATTCTTACAATAAAGTCTAAGTGGAAGCCTCACTGGTATTTCAGTATTCAGCGATTAAAAAAAATGTTTGCTTTTACAATATGGTCAATGTTGGAAGCAATAAGTATTTGGCTGACATCATATATTGACATATTTATTGTAGGTACAATGCTGAGTCAAAATTATCTTGGGTTATACAGAACATCAATGAGTACAGTCGCACAGATTACTTCTATCATTACTGCTGCGACGACCCCGGTATTATTTTCATCACTTTCCAGATTGCAAAATGACAAGGAAGAATTTAGTGCTATGTTCTTCAAGTTCCAAAAAATTGTAGGCATTATTGTTATGCCAATAGGTATGGTACTATACATATTTAGTAACCTTATAACATCTATCCTGTTAGGAAGCCAATGGATGGAAGCTTCACAATTTATTGGTCTGTGGGGATTGACAAGTGCTATTACCATTGTTCTTGCTCATTACTCAAGTGAGGTATATCGAGCAATAGGTAAACCGAGATTGTCTGTTTTAGCTCAGTGGCTACACATTATTGTGCTTTGCCCTATCCTACTAATTTTTGTGAATAAAGGCTTTGAAACGCTTTATGTTGCAAGATCCCTCGTACGTTTGGAACTTGTGTTAGTACAACTTATTATCATGGCTGTATTTGTCAAAATGAATGTAGCCAAGATGTTCACCAATATATTTCCATCAGTGGTAGCGGCTTGTTCTATGCTTTTGATTTTACTGCTTCCAGCACCAGAAATCGTTTTCATTGAATTAGTATATGTTTTAATCTGTATGTGCGTTTATTTCGTTGTGATTCTAATGTTCACGGAAGAACGAAATATCTGTCTTAACATTAAATCAATCCTTAGAAGAAAATGAATGTACTTATTGCAGGTGATTTTGCACCAAAAGCAAGACTCGCAAAACAAATAAAAGAGAAGAGATTCGATGAAATATTTTCGGAGAATCTACGTAATGTCATTAAGTCGGCAGATTTCTCGTTTGTCAATTTTGAGAGTCCCGTTGTTGAAGATGGCTATAAGCCAATTACTAAGTGTGGCCCCAACCTTCGTTGTACTCCTGAAGCAGTGGAAAGTGTGAAATACGCAGGCTTTACAAGTGTGACACTCGCAAACAATCATATCCTTGATTTTGGTTCGGAAGGACTGCGTAAAACTGTAGAGTGTTCCAAATCTCAGGGATTGGATGTAGTTGGAGTAGGTGAAAACTTAAAGGATGCAGAGAAAGTCCTTTATCTAGAAAAGGAAGGAAAGAAACTTGCAGTCATTAACTGCTGTGAGCATGAGTTCTCTATTGCAACAGAGTCGGATGTTGGCGCAAATCCTTTGAACCCTATACGACAGTTTTATACCATCAAGGAAGCGAAGAAGAATACTGACTATGTGTTGGTAATTGTTCATGGAGGGTACGAATACTATCAGTTGCCTTCGCCACGAATGCAGGAGGCTTATCGCTTTTTTATTGACGCAGGAGCAGATGCTATAGTGAATCATCACCAACATTGTTTCTCTGGTTACGAGATATATAAAGGGAAGCCTATTTTCTATGGATTGGGTAATTTCGGTTTTGATGAAGATGGAATGCGTGCCAGCATTTGGAATGAAGGGTATTTGTTAAAATTGAATATGGAAGATGTGTCCTTTGAATTGCATCCTTATGTCCAATATGATACAGAAGCAACTATTATTCTATTGAGCGATACCGAAAGTTTTCAAAAACGTATTTCAGAGTTGAATGAGATTATTGCTAATGACAATGCTCTTAAAATTGCAGCAGATGATTACTATTCAAGTACGTCACGTGGAATAGAGGCAATGTATCAGCCGTATGAAAGTAGAGTTCTAAGAAAATTTTACCTATTGAAACTCTTGCCCTCTTTAATATCAAAGAAAAGATTTATCAATATATATAACTATATTAACTGCGAATCCCATCGTGACAAGCAGTTATATGCTTTTAAGGCAATGTTGAACAAGAAATGATTTCGCTTAATCCTCGAAAACTAAACCATTGCGATTGGTTTCTGATTGCTTGGGTGTTATATTACCTTCAGGGCGTAGTATATTCTGTGGGAGGTGTTATATCGGTCAGTTTGTTGAGTATAAACCTGTTGGTTTCTATGGTTTATACCATAAAGGTTATGAATATGCCCGACAAGCCTGTCTATTTTAAGGGATTGAATATGCTGATAGGACTTTTTACAATATATGGTATAGCGTACATAATGTTCAGCCCATCATTGATAAAATACCCACTTTCTGGTTATTATGTACAATCGTACAACTATCTGAAGGGTATTTACTTATCAATGTTGCCCATTTATCCATTCTATTATTTTAGTAGAAAGGGATATTTGACAGAAAAACGTTTAAGAGTGTGGGGACTTGTCTTTTTGCTTTCTGTCGTTCTGTCTTATTTCCATAATCAGCAAGTGGCTTTGGAACAGTTGCATGATAGGGGCTTAACCACTGAAGAGACGACGAATAACGCAGGTTATTTATTCTTGTCTTGTATTCCTCTCTTGGTGATATATAGAACAAAACCTTTGGTGCAGTTTGCTTCCATTTCGCTTGTCATGGTATTCATCGTGATGGGAATGAAGCGAGGTGCAATAATGATAGGTGCTGTTACATTTGTCTATTTCATGATTCATGTAATCAAGAATTCAAGAAAAAAATACAGGTTTCTCTTTATATTTCTATCTTTCGCTGTATGCATAGGTTGCATCTATTTCTTTTTGTATCAGATGCAGAACAGCGACTATATGATGAAACGAATAGAAGATACGATGGATGGAAATTCAAGTGGTAGAGACAATTTGTATCAGTATTTTTGGAATTATTTCGTCAATGATGCAAATCCGATACAATTTTTGTTTGGTCGTGGTGCAAATGGTACATTGGAAATATACCACAACTATGCACATAATGACTGGTTGGAGATTGCTGTTAACCAAGGTATGTTGGGCATCATTGTATATATGATTTATTGGATGATGTTCTACAAAACTTGGCATAAAGCGACAAATATTGATGCAAGGACAATTCTTGCTATGATAATTCTGATATTCTTTGCAAAGACCATGTTTTCCATGTCTTACGGTGACATGACGTATGTTTGTACATGCGTACTCGGATATTCCTTGGCGAATGTAAACACTTTTAATTCAAGAAAGATATGAGTAAAATATTACGAACAAAAGAACTGCTGCTTACCAACAGGGCAATGTTTTGTGACTCGATAGTTAAGAACTTTTTGGGATTTCTTCCGGACAAAATGTATCTATCTCTCAGATACCGTTGCCAAATGGGACGTTGGATTGACTGGAAAAATCCAACACTCTATCAAGAAAAGTTACAATGGTTGAAAGTTTATAATCATCAAGAGGTTTATACCAAGATGGTAAATAAAATTAGTGCTAAAGAATATGTAGCAAATGTTATTGGAGAGAAATATATCATTCCAACCCTTGGCGTATGGGAACATTTTGACGAGATTAACTTTGATGATTTGCCAAGTCAGTTTGTACTCAAGACGAACAATGGAGGAGGAAACTCTGGAGTAGTTGTGTGCAAAGATAAGACAACACTCAACAAAGAAGTAGCCAAGCGACGGTTAGAAAAATCTCTCAAAAGCAGCATTTATAAGAATTGTAGGGAATGGCCTTATAGGAATATAATCCCGAGAATTTTTGCCGAAACCTATATGGAGGACAATAGTGAGTTCAACGAAGGCGGATTAACAGATTATAAATTTACCTGTTTTAATGGTAAGGCGGATAACGTGATGGTCTGTTGTAACAGACAGTCTGGAGATACAAAGTTCTATTTTTTTGATCAGAAATGGAATTTACTTCCGCTAAACAAAAGAGGAAAGGAAACCAATCCAAATTTCAAATTGCCGAAGCCTAACTGTATGGATGAGATGTTTGATATTGCAGGTAAATTATCTGAAGGGATTCCGTTCCTTCGTGTGGATTTGTATTTTGTCAATAATCGTCCATACTTTGGCGAGACAACTTTCTTCCCTACAAGTGGATTTGACCAAAACATTTTGCCTGAAACAGAAATATTATTTGGAAACAAGATAGAATTACCAAACAAATAAAAAATTATGAACACTATTGGATTAGTAATTTCTCATAAAGAGAATGAAAAGCGTCGTGCTTTGGTTCCAGAGCATATCAGCCGAATCAAGCACCCTGAGCAGATAATTATAGAAACTGGCTATGGGGATGTGCTTGGGTACAATGACAAGGATTATACCTCCATGGGGTGCAAAGTGGCAAGTCGTAAAGATATTCTCAAGTGTGATGTAATCTGTGATCCGAAGATTGGTGATGCCGAGTACCTTGAGTCTTTGAATTGTCAGACTATCTTTGGGTGGGTGCATGCCGTACAGAATCGTGATATTACTGACAAAATAATGTCGCATCGTCTCACGTCTTATGCATGGGAAGATATGTATGAGGATGGTCGTCATTCGTTTTGGCGTAATAATGAAATCGCTGGTGAAGCAGCCGTACAGCACGCTTATATGTGTCATGGCATTTTCCCTTACGGCACAAAGGCTGCTGTGTTGGGCAGGGGCAATACATCTCGAGGAGCTATTAAGACACTTAACTACATGGGTGCGGAAGTTATTCAGTATGACAGAAGAACTGAACACCTTTTTCAGAAGGAACTCCTATATTTTGATGTCATAGTTAATGCAATTCTTTGGGATACTTCTCGTAAGGATCATATTATCTATCGTAACGACTTGAAACGCATGAAGCGTGGAGCCTTGATTATTGATATATCCTGTGACCGTTGCGGTGGTATCGAAACCAGTGTACCCACTACCATTGAGAATCCTACTTATATTGTGGATGGTGTCACCCACTATGTGGTTGACCATACACCATCGCTTTTTTGGAAGACTGCCAGCGAGAGCCTCAGCGATGAATTCTGTAAGTATGCAGACCTTATTATTGAAAACAGCTATTTTATTAGTGAGACATTATCAAGAGCAAACAATTTCGAAAATGGTAAAATCTTAGATAAGCGAATTATTGAATTTCAAGGCAGATAATAAAGCAGAGTACTTATTCTTGAAATGCTGAAAGGAACTTTTGCCTCCTTGCCTCAAGGATTTGTTCTTTCGTCTTTGGGGACATTGAGATAGCTGACAATTGCTTGATAGGAGCGATTGTCAGCTGTAAATAAGAGCGTGTTTGTTTATAGTATGTACCCATGCTAAAGTCGTCAAGACTGGAGTTGCGAGTTGGAATGGAATAAAACCTATGAGTAAATAGAAATATGACAAAACAAATAAAGTTTATAACAGTAGTAACTAGTAACTATCCTTCTTCAGGTCATGTTGCAAATGTGTTTGTACAACAGTTGGTACACGCCATGATAGACCAAGGGGTGAAGGTTACAGTTGTCGCTTATCAGAGTATAGTGCATGAGTTGTTTCATGGGGAGAAGATTCTTCCAATGCGCAGTATAGGTGTGACAGAAGGTAGCAAGAAATATGAAATTTATCGTCCTTTCACCATTTCGACAGGAAACAGAGATTTCGCTTTCGTCAAATGGTTGAATAAGAAAATCGTCACATCAACAGTAAAGAAATTGGGGGGAGATGTATTATATTGTCATTTCTGGTCAAGTGCTCTTCCTGTCTATGAGTATGCATTGAGATGTAAGAAACCGTTGTTCGTGGCATGTGGCGAAGGAGATAATGCACTCGAGGACATGGTAGCTACGATGCCGAAGGAACAATTAGAGAGACTGGCAAAGGCATGTACTGGAGTGGTCAGCGTATCATCAGAAAACAAGCGTAAGTGCATAGATTTCAATCTTGCCAAAACTGAGAACATTGATGTGTTTCCAAATTGTGTGAATACCAGTTTGTTTCACAAGATGGATGCTACTGACATGAAGAAGAAGCTTGGCATCAAAGATGATGATTTCGTGATAAGTTTTGTCGGAGGGTTTATCCCTCGCAAAGGACCAGATAGAATAGCTCAAGCAGTTAAGAATCTGAATGACCCTAAGATAAAGGTAATCTTCATTGGTAAGCCTTTTAAGGGTTATCCTTATGACTTTGACTGTCCTGGCATAGTCCACAAAGGTTCGCTTGATTATGAATTGATACCGCAGTACGTCAACTGTTCTGATATATTTGTCATGCCGACACAGAAAGAGGGTTGTTGCAATGCCATTGTAGAGGCATTGGCATTGGGAATACCTGTTATATCAGCAGATCGTCCTTTCAATGATGATATTCTCAATGAGAAGAACTCTATCCGTGTGAACCCAGATAATGTGGATGCTATTACAGATGCTATCCGCGTTCTTCGTGACAATAAAGAACTACGTCAGTCAATGTCAGAATATTCCCTCTCTCGTCATGAGGACTATACTATACACGGAAGAGCAAAACGCATATTAGAGTTTGTTAGCCAGAAAGCAAAGAAAATATATTAGACAGATACTTATGAAAAAAATAATGTTAGTCTTCGGAACCCGTCCCGAGGCCATCAAGATGTGTCCATTGGTGAAGGAGTTTCAGAAACGTAAAGATGAGTTTGAAACCATTGTATGTGTGACAGGACAGCATCGTGAAATGCTGGATCAGGTACTCACAATTTTTGATGTGAAGCCAGATTATGACCTCAATATCATGAAGCAAGGACAGGATTTAACGGATGTAACAGTACGCATTCTTAACGGTATGCGAGATGTGTTTAAAGAATGTCGTCCTGATGTGGTGCTTGTGCATGGCGATACTACAACATCTACCGCTGCTGCTCTTGCAGCATTCTATGCCCAGATTCCTGTAGGCCATGTAGAGGCAGGACTTCGTACACATAATATTTATAGCCCATGGCCGGAAGAGATGAATCGTCAGATAACAGGACGCATCTCAACCTATAACTTTTCACCTACTCCTTTGTCGGAGAAGAATCTGAAGGAGGAAAAGGCTCATGGCAATATCTATGTGACAGGCAATACCGTGATAGATGCTCTCCATATGGTAGTAGAGAAACTCAAGACCGATGCAGCCCTTGCCAAGGAGCAAGATGTAATTCTTGCAAAGGCTGGTTATGACATCACCCGATTAACCGATGGTAAGAAGTTAGTCCTCATCACAGGTCATAGAAGAGAGAACTTTGGTGATGGCTTCATCCGTATGGTAACAGCAATGAAAGACCTTTCGGAGAAATACCCGAATGTGGACTTTGTTTACCCTATGCATTTGAATCCTAATGTGCGTAAACCTATTCACGAAGTGTTCGGTGAAGACCTTACACGTCCAAACTTCTTCTTTATCGAACCGCTCCAATATCTGGAGTTTGTACATTTGATGTCGAAAGCAACAATAGTACTTACCGACAGTGGTGGAATACAAGAAGAAGCACCAGGATTAGGCAAACCGGTACTTGTGATGCGTGATACTACAGAACGCCCAGAGGCATTGGAAGCAGGCACTGTAAAATTAGTAGGCACAGACTACGATAAAATAGTATCTGAAGTGTCAATGCTATTAAAAAATAAAGAATATTACGATACTATGAGTAAAGCTGTTAATCCTTACGGTGATGGCTTGGCTTGCTGTCGTATTGCCGATGTGCTTGCCGGCAAAGAGATGGATAGATACGGAGTTAGGTAATATAGTACCGTGGTAATCATTAAGTAAATGGTATGATTTATGGCAACTCATAAAGTAGCGTTAGTTGTTTCAAATAATGTTTGGTTCTGTCCGTATGTATATATTTATACTGATCTTTTAAAGACGCGTCATGTAGATTACGATATCATCTCATGGAATCGCAATGGCAAGAAGGAAGATGCTATTCAGTACAATTATACTCCCACAAGCAGGAGTCCCTTGATGCTGCTATGGGCATACCGGAAGTTTGCAAGCTTTGTAAAAAAGACGATAAAAAAGGATGGGTATGATAGGTTGATTGTGTTCACTTCTCAATTGGGTATTTTCCTTTGTGATTTCCTGAAACAAGAATTCGAGGGTAGGTATATCTTTGATTTCAGGGATTTGTCACTTGAGCAAAAAGTCTACTTCAAAAGACCTTTTTTGATGGTTCTTCGGAATAGTTTCGCCAATGTAATTTCGTCACCAGGCTTCAAGAAGTACCTCCCTTCAGGCTTTAGCTATATTCTTTCGCATAATTTTAATGTGGAAACCGTTCGTAAGGCATTTGACGAACAAGAAGAGATGGAATTGAACAGAAATTCTATTGATGTGTTGACGATTGGAGGAATCCGAGATTATGAGACGAATGTACAGGTGATGGAGCATCTGTTAAATGTGGAAGGTTTTACGGTGCGTTTCGTAGGGGAAGGTCCATCGGCTGCCGATCTTCAGAAGAGAGCAGAGGAACTGAATGCATCCAATGTTTACTTTGAAGGCTATTACCCCAAAGAGAAAGAAAAGGTGTATGTGTCCGAAGCTTCTTTCCTAAATATTTTTTATCCTCGCAAACCATCGCACGATACGGCTATTTCAAATCGTTTTTACAACTCTTTGATTTATCGCAAACCGATGATAACGACAAAGCATACCACACAAGGTGATTATGCAGAGTTGTATAAGGTAGGTTTGGCTTTAGAGAGTTGCGAGAATCTACCATATATTCTAAAGTCGTATTTGGAGACAATGGATATGCAACAATTCTGTCAAAACAGTAATCAACTTCTTGCCGACTTTCTGAAAGATTATGAAGTTTGGGAGAAGATGGTTCTGAAGTTTATCAAATAGCACAATATGGATAGCTAGTCAATACGACTCCATTCAGAAAATAAGCAAAAGAAAATATTTTATAGAAGACAGATAATCAACTCTACGTATGCTGACACTTTCCCTACTGTCAATCTTGAAGCTTTGGCGTGTGGTACACCGGTACTTACGTATCGTACGGGAGGTTCACCGGAAGCTATTGATGAAAATACAGGTATTGTGATAGAACAAGGAAATGTGAATGCTCTTGCGGATGCAATTCGACAGATGAGGGAGCAGCCTCTGTCTGGGGAGGATTGCCGTAAGCGAGCAGAAGAGTACTTTGATAAGGATAAATGTTTTGAGAAGTATATTGAATTGTATGAGAGGTTGATTGAAAATTACAGTGATAGTAAAGAAATGAATTGATATATGAATTAAATAGAAATTGATTTATGAAGACAAGTAAAGTTATTGTTTTGTATGGTAGTGGAAATATAGGTAAGACTACCACTTTGCGTATGGTGATTGATATGCTTAATAGGGCTGAGTTGAGTTATAGCAGGAAAGATGTTAGAACTACCTGTCGCTGTAAGGGTAAAATAGTGGATATTACTACTTGGGGTGATACTATATCTGAGTTGCTTAAAAATGTGAAGTATTTTAGAGAACACCATTGTGATATTGCTATTACTGCTGCCCGTTCTTATGGAGGTACGCATGATGTTATTAGAGAGTACGCGAAAGAAATAGGTCTTGATGTAGAGAAAGATATTGTATGGGTAAAAAAAGAAGTCTCTGGAAATAGAGAAAGTAATAAAATGGAAGAAATTAACAAGAATGATGCGTGTAGAATAGTGAAAGAAATTATTGGGGATAACAAATAGATTGCTTTTAATTTGTGATATATGTCGATTTTTAAGGATAAAGTCCTCTTGATTACGGGAGGCACGGGAAGTTTCGGGAATGCAGTGTTGCGTCGTTTCTTGGATAGCGATATCAAGGAGGTGAGAATTTTCTCACGAGATGAGAAGAAACAGGACGATATGCGGCACAGGTTGCAGAATCCGAAGGTAAAGTTTTATATAGGTGATATTCGGGACAGGCAGAGTGTTGACGCTGTCATGCCGGGGGTGGATTATATTTTTGCGGCTGCGGCTTTGAAGCAGGTGCCGAGTTGTGAGTTTTTCCCCATGGAGGCAGTGAAGACGAATGTTATAGGAGTGAATAACGTGTTGGAGAGTGCGATTGCTCATGGCGTGAGCAGGGTTGTTGTGCTTTCTACGGATAAGGCGGCTTATCCCATCAATGCCATGGGTATATCGAAGGCTATGATGGAGAAAGTGGCCATTGCGAAGGGTCGTCAGTTGGGTAAAGATGCCAAGACTACGATTTGTTGTACGCGTTATGGCAATGTGATGGCGAGTCGCGGAAGCGTTATCCCTTTGTGGGTTAGTCAGATGGAGCAAGGTTTGCCGATAACGATCACAGACCCGAATATGACAAGGTTTATGATGACTTTGGATGATGCCGTGGATTTGGTTGTGTATGCTTGGGAGCATGGAGAAAATGGCGATTTGTTCGTGCAAAAGGCTCCTGCGGCTACTTTGTCAACATTGGCTCAGGCGTTGAAAGAGACTTATGTCAAAATAAATCCGAAGTACGGAGAGACTGAGGTGAAGGTTATCGGTACTCGTCATGGAGAGAAATTGTATGAGACACTCGTTACGCGTGAGGAAATGGCCAAGTCGATAGATATGGGTAACTACTATCGTATTCCTTGCGATACAAGAGATTTGAACTACGATAAGTTCTTCAAGGAGGGCGATGAAAAGGTGTCGGTTATAGAGGATTATCATTCTCACAATACTCGTCGTCTTGATGTCGATGGTATGAAAGAGTTGCTGTTGAAGTTGCGTTTCGTGAGAGAAGATCTCGGAATGGAAAAGAAGCAGAAGTCTGTTGAAATCAAAAGCGAATAAGCATGAAGATATTGGTAACGGGTGCCAAGGGATTTGTCGGTAAGAATCTTGTCGCTCAGTTGAAAAACATCAGAGATGGTAAAGCCAAGTGCTATGGGAATATTGCTATTGAAGATATTTATGAGTATGACATAGATTCAACTTCGGAGCAGTTGGACTGTTATTGCAGGGATTGCGATTTTGTGTTCAATCTTGCAGGAGTTAACAGACCAAAGACACAAGAGGAGTTTATGCAGGGTAATTTCGGATTTGCGTCCGAGTTGTTGGAGTGTTTGAAAAAGCATGACAACAAATGCCCCGTGATGATTTCTTCGTCTGTGCAGGCTACATTGGCGGGTCGTTTCGGTAATTCCGAGTATGGTCGGAGCAAAAAGGCGGGAGAGGAGTTGATGTTTCAATATGGAAAAGAGACCGGAGCGAAGGTTCTCGTTTATCGTTTTCCTAATTTATATGGTAAGTGGTGCAAACCTAATTATAATTCCGCTGTTGCAACTTTTTGCTATAATATTGCAAATGATTTACCGATACAGGTGAATGACCCGAATGTCGATATGGAACTTCTCTATATCGATGACCTTGTGGAGGAAATGATTTGTGCATTAAAGGGTGAAGAACATCATTGTGAGTTTGATGGAGTTGATACTGTTTTTACCACAGATGGGCGTTATTGTGCGGCAAGTATTTCTCATCATGTAAAACTTGGAGAAATAGTAGAACTCCTTTACAAGTTTGCAGATATGCCGAAGACTCTGACGATTCCGGAAATTCCTGCCGATAGTTTCGCAAAAAGACTTTTCAGTACTTATCTCTCGTATTTGCCAAAGGAAAAGGCTGTTTTTGATTTGAAGATGAATTGTGATGCAAGAGGTTCTTTTACAGAACTTATACATACGCTCAAATGCGGACAAGTCAGCATAAATATCAGTAAACCCGGAATTACAAAGGGTGAACATTGGCATCATACCAAGTGGGAACAATTCATTGTGGTCAGCGGTCATGGTTTGATTCAACTCCGTAAGGAAGGAACTGATGAAGTAATAGAATATGAGGTATCGGGAGAAAAAATACAAAGTGTTATCATGCTTCCCGGCTATACTCATAATATCATAAACCTATCCGATACTCAAGATCTCGTAACAGTAATGTATTGCAACGAGATTTTTAACCCTGACAGGCCGGATACGTATTATGATAAAGTGGTGAAAGAGTAAAGAGAGGATAGAAAGTAAAGAAGTGGTTTCAGACTTTGAATAGTTGATTATTTATCAGCGGTCAAGAGAGATGGTTAAACGAATATATGCTGTTACTTGTCAAGGCGAGTTTAAGTATGATGTACATTTCGTTCAGCAAATTCGTTAGGCTGTTGGTATCATTAGTGGATAATATTGCAGAAGGATTTGAACGTCAAGGAAAAAAAGTTTTTGCAATGAAGTTCGTTCGCAAATAAGCAGGGCGTTCGATAAAATCGTTTGAGTATGGTGGTAGTAAATACAGGAAATAGCTTTTCTTTACATTCTATGCCATCTGTACTATATATACAATAAGTGTAAAATGGAACAAGCTATATCATTTAAGAATAATGGTAAATTGAAGTTGCTGATTATTGTTGGGACGCGTCCCGAAATAATTCGTTTGGCAGCTGTGATAAATAAATGTCGAAAATATTTCGATGTCATACTTGCTCATACGGGGCAGAATTATGACTATAACCTCAATGGGGTTTTCTTCAAGGATTTGAAATTGGAGGCTCCGGAAGTATATATGGATGCCGTGGGTGATGATCTTGGTGCAACCATGGGTAATATCATAGATAAGAGCTATAAGTTGATGGTGTCCATCAAACCTGATGCGGTTTTGGTTTTGGGGGATACCAATTCATGCTTGTCTGTGATAGGTGCAAAGCGTCTGCATATTCCGATCTTCCACATGGAAGCGGGTAATCGTTGCTTTGACGAATGTTTGCCGGAGGAGACAAATCGAAGAATAGTTGATATTATCTCTGATGTGAATATATGCTATTCTGAGCATGCGAGGCGGTATTTGAATGCAAGCAATGTGGCTCCGCAGCGTACATACGTAAGCGGTTCGCCTATGGCAGAGGTGTTACATGAGAATTTGGCAGATATTCAAGCAAGTGATGTTCATGTGAGATTGGGATTGCAAAAAGGAAAATATATCCTGCTTTCGGCTCATAGGGAAGAGAATATAGATACGGAACGGAACTTCCTTTCTTTGTTCAAGGCCATAAACAAGATGGCAGAGAAGTACGATATGCCGATTTTGTATTCATGCCACCCTCGGTCAAGGAAGCGTTTGGAGGCAAGCGGCTTTAAGTTGGACAGCAGAGTAATTCAGCATGAACCGCTCGGATTTCATGACTACAATTCTTTGCAGATGAATGCTTTTGCAGTTGTTAGCGATAGCGGAACTCTTCCGGAGGAAAGTTCTTTTTTTACATCAATAGGACATCCGTTCCCTGCGATATGTATCCGTACATCAACCGAACGTCCCGAGGCCTTGGATAAAGGTTGCTTCATACTTGCAGGAATAAATGAACACGATCTATTGCAGGCAGTGGATACAGCCGTTGAAATGGTAAAAGAAGGAGATAACGGCATTCCGGTTCCGAACTACACCGATGAGAATGTCTCCACCAAGGTCGTAAAACTTATTCAGTCATACACAGGTGTAGTGAATAAGATGGTGTGGAGGAAAGAGTAGTGGTTTGGTTATTGTTTGTATAAGTTGATATAGAATTAAAATGCAATGAACATACTTTTCTTGACAATGTCCACGGGAATGAAGAATATTCAGTCGCATGGAATTTATACTGATTTAATGCGGAAATTCCATAAAGAGGGGCATGAGGTATATATTATTTATCCAAATGAACGTCGTACAGGGTTGTTTACGACACTGAATGAAGAGTGTGGATTTCATATATTGGGAGTTCGTACGCTGAACGTACAGAAAACTAATGTAATTGAGAAAGGCGTTGGTCAATTGCTTTTAGAAAGTCAGTTTAAAATAGCTTTGAAAAGTTATTTTGGTGGAGTGAAATTTGATTTGATTCTTTATTCTACACCACCTATTACTTTTAATAAAGTGATTAAGTATGCCAAGAAGAGATCCGGTGAAAAAGCATTGACTTATTTGTTGTTGAAGGATATCTTTCCGCAGAATGCTTTGGATATGGGTATGCTGAAGAAAACAGGATTGAAAGGGATGGGGTATAGAATCTTTCGTAAGAAAGAGAAAGAACTCTATGCTATTTCGGATTATATTGGTTGTATGAGTCCAGCCAATGTGCAATATGTGATAGAGCATAATCCTGAAGTTGATTCTCAAAAGGTCGAAATAGCACCTAACTGCGTGGAGTTAGCCTCTAAGCCTTCTCCGAGAGGAGAAACTTCTGATATTCTTTTGAAGTATGAACTTCCAAATGACAGACCTATCTTTATATACGGTGGAAATCTCGGTGTTCCACAAGGTATTCCGTTTTTGATAGAGTGCTTAGAAGCGAATGTCGACAGGGAGGATTGTTACTTCGTAGTGGTTGGTACCGGAACTTATTATAAGAAATTGGAAGAATGGTATAAGTCTCGAGTACCTAAGTCTGTGAAAGTGATGGAAGGTTTGCCTAAAGAGGACTATGATAAATTAGTGCAAGCATGTCATATTGGTCTTATCTTCCTTGATTATCGTTTCACTATTCCGAATTATCCAAGTCGTCTGCTCTCCTATCTTGAAAATAAAATGCCTATCATCGCTTGTACTGACTCGAATTGCGATATGGGAGAGATAGCAGAGAAAAACGGTTTTGGTTTCTATTGTCCAAGCAATGATGTTTCAGCTTTTACTGCTTCGGTGAATAGAATGTTAAAAGCGGACATCAAGGTCATGGGCGAGAATGGATTTTACTTTTTATTAAGTAATTATACCGTAGATGCCACTTATAATAAGATTATGAAGCACCTGTGATTACAACTATTATGCTTTTCCGAATATTTGAATTCGGAGAAATGCTAATGTTTTATGTTTTTGATGATTTTCAAAGATTAAAATAAAGATTATGTTTAGAGGAGAGAAAGTTTATTTAAAGTTGGTGGAATATGAAGATATTCCCAATAGAGTACGTTGGATTAATAATCCAGAAGTACAGAACACTTTGATGTATGATATACCAACTTGTTTGGCCAAGACAACGGAATGGTATAAAAAGTCAATAATGGATTCTACAAGGCGAGAATTTTCTATTTTCACCGTAGATGGGGATAAAAATATAGGTTTCTGTGGATTGATAAATATCAATAGCCGAGCGATGAGTGCAGAATTGCATTGTGTTATTGGTGAGACTTCTTATTGGAGTGGCGGGTATGGTACGGAGGCTTATCGACTTTTGATGGAGTATGGTTTTTGTGAACTTGGCTTGAATAAAATATATGGATTTCAATTATTGAATAATTATGGAGCTCATAAAGTCGTGGAAAAATTAGGTTGGAAAAGAGAAGGGTTATTGCGTCAAGAAATTTGGGGACATGGGAAGTTACATGATGTATATTATGTTGCATGCCTGAAAGAAGATTGGATAAATTTATTTCAACAAGAAAAGTAATGAAACAACGATTGATTTTAGTCGGTAGCGGGCAACATTGTAATGTCGTGATATATAATATTAAATGTCAGGATAAGTATGATATTGCTTGCATTTGTGATATGAATCCTGAAAATGCAGGTAAGACTATTGCAGGATATCCAATTGAGTATTGGAAAAATGATAGTATTGAATGTATGAGAGCAATAGAAAACAAGTATGATACAAACTTGTTTTTCATTGCTTTTGGCAATATGAAAACAAGAAAATCTGTTTTTGAGTTTTGTATTGCCAATGGATGGAAATCTGTAAATATAATACACCCTAATGCTGTTGTTTCTTCATCAGCTAAGTTGGGTAAAGGGATACTGATAGAAGCCGGTTGTCTTATAACTCCTTCTCCTGTTATTGGAAATAACGTTGTGGTGAATACCGGCTCCCAAGTAAATCATGATAATATAATTGAAGACCATGTTTATATGGCATCAGGTGTTGTTTTGTCTGGTGGAGTGAGAATAGGGGAAAATACATTGCTTGATGATGGAGTGATTGTTACTTTGGGAAAAGAAGTTGGAAAGAATTCTTTGATTGGAGCTGGTGCTGTTGTTACAAAAAATATCCCTGCTAATGTAATAGCTTATGGAAGTCCATGTAAAAAAGTGAGTGAAAATAACATTTTCGGGGGGGGTAAAAGTGTTATTATTGGTGCTGGAACTTATGGTGAAGTATATTTGTCTTATTTGCAGGAATGTGGTATTGAAGTGGTGGCATTTATGGATAGTAACCATAATTTATATGGAACAGAAATAAATGGTGTTCCTGTTGTAGGAAGTGAAGAACTATTGAGAAAGGAGGAATGGAAAAGAAAAATTGATAATGTATATTGTTTTCTTGGTAAGAATACGATAAGGAGAAAAATACTTTCAACATTTCGTGATTTGGGATATAAAACACCTTGTTTTATTCATCCAAGTGTGAAAATAGCTAATAATGTGGAAATAGCTCAAGCTGTTTATATGTTGCCAAGTTGTACCATTATGCCATTTGTTAATATAGAAGACTATTGTATGATTTCCATGGGGGCAAAGGTTGCTCATCATTCGCATCTGAAACAAGGATGTTTTCTTTCTACTGGAGTAAACTTTGGTGCGAATATTATTGCTGATCAAGATACCTATATAGGGATAGGAGCTACTATCATGACTGGTGTAAAGCGTTTAGGAAATGATTGTTTGGTTGGAGCGGGAAGTGTTGTTATAAGAGATGTTGACGATAACGCTGTGGTTGCAGGAGTTCCTGCCAAAATAATAAAGTATAAGGGTATTGATTCAAAAGTTTTTGGGGAGGTAAAAGGCTGATATTAAATGCGAAACTCCTTACTGCCGGTTCTTTGCAGGAGAGGAGGGTTGCATAGTGAGTGTACAATGCGATGTAATCTTGACTTATTGCTGGAATAGAGTTGGTTATACAATATTGAAATCACTTCATAATAAGGGATTGAAAGTTTGGGTAGCAGATACAAGTAAAAAGAATATCTGTTCAATGTCGAAGTTCTCTGCAGGTAGTTTTACATATCCAGATCCATTCTCTGATGAAAAGGCATTTGTCAATGTTTTGAATAAAAAGATTACAGAGTTACAACCGAAGGTATTGATACCTACTCACGATGAGAGTGTGGTAATTATGCGACATCGTGAAGAGTTTCCTAAAGATTTGATTATTCCATACATGAACGCTGATGTATTACTAATGCTTGCCAATAAGGCAGAGAGTACAGTTTTTGCCAAACTTGCTGGCGTTGCAGTTCCTAAGATTTATCGGTCGGTTGACGAAGTGAAGGAATATCCCGTTGTATTTAAGACTGTTATAGGAAATTCTGCTAAGGGTGTTTATTTTCCAAAGAGCAAGGAGGAACTTTTGAAATTGATGGAGAAACATCAAAACGAAAAAACTCTATTGCCGGAATGGATAGGTGGAAATGATTATAGTGTTGATTGTGTTCGTTGGGATGGCTTCTGTAAGATGTCTGTTTATCGAGCTTTGGTAACAAAAACAGATGGTGGAGGCACCACTACTCAACGTGAAATTGTTGATATGCCACAGTTGGAATTTGAAGCGATGAAATTGATGAAAGCTGTGAATTTTCATGGTGTATGTGGGTTAGACTTTCGCTATGATACAAATACAAATAAGATAGCTTATATTGAAACAAATGCACGTTTTACAGGAGGTTTGGCTACTCCTGTAACTGCTGGTTTTGATATTCCGTGGGTGTTGTATAAGTTAGCTACTGAAGATAAGTATGAGAATCCAATAAATATCCGTATTGGTACTCGGACAAAGTGGATTCTTGGAGATGTGATCACATTGTTTGGTAGAATTTTGAAACTGAAATGGAATTTGAAAGAACTGAAACAAGTACTGTCATTCAGAGGTTTTACTGCATTTGATGACTATTGCAAAGATGATAAGAAAGCTATCCTTGGAGAATTTCGATATTATTTTGAGAAATTGTTAAAGACAGGAAAATTGAATCCGTGATGAAAAGAATGATTTATAGTATTATACAGAAAGTACAGAGGATAGTTCTCCAACGAAATGGTTGGGTTCTGTCAGATAATGTACTTGTCTCTATTCATGGTGTTAAAAAAAATTGGGGGGGGGAAGTATATTGTGCAGATAATGTAAATATCAATGTAGAAAGTATGTTAATAGCTCAGGCCGATGTGTATATTGGTAAGAATAGCACTTTAGCATATAGAACTATTATAACAACAAATGCTAATCCTAATGCACCATATAATCGATTGTGTAAAGTATATCCTCCACTTTCAAAGGATGTATGGATTGGAGCGGGTGCTATTATATTACCTGGTTGTAGGATAGGTAATAATTGTGTTGTTGCAGCCGGTAGCGTAGTTTGCAGTGATGTGCCGGATAACGTTATGGTTGCAGGGGCACCTGCAAAAATCAAAAAGAAAATAGAGTTGTAATTATAGAGTAGATGCTATATTATGCTACGAATAAATTAGTAAGTTTGGTTGAAAAGTGAATTTCTTGAATTTGAAGTAATCAGGTGATTTTGTTAGCGAGACAACACATTGTTGAGCTATATAGGATCAGAAGTAAATTGTTAAGTATAATTTTTTGTTTTGTAGAAAAGGTAATTAATATGGATTTTCGAGAATTTATCGATTTTGTTCGTGTTACTTTCAATGAACCTGAGGGTATGATTATTTTGCATGACCCTCGGTTTATTGGAAATGAGCGTAAGTATCTGATGGATGCGATGGATTCGAACTTTGTTTCGAGTGTTGGTGAATATGTAAATCGCTTTGAGCAAGCAATATGTGATTATACCGGCAGCAAGTTTGCTGTTGCGGCGGTTAATGGTACTTCTGCTTTGCATATTTGTCTTTTGTTGGCAGGTGTCAGGCCGGAAGAAGAGGTGATAACGCAACCTGTATCTTTTATTGCTACTTGTAATGCTATTTCTTATACAGGGGCAAAGCCTGTATTTATTGATGTCGATAAACATACCATGGGTATGAGTGCGGAAAAGTTGGAAGACTTTTTGCGAGAAAATGCTCGGAAAGGTGTTGATGGTTATACATATAACAATAAGACAGGTAAACGTTTTGCAGCAGTTGTTCCAATGCATACTTTCGGACATCCTTGTGATTTGGATGGATTATCGGAGGTTTGTGAACGTTACAATATTGCTTTGGTTGAAGATGCGGCTGAGAGCATCGGTAGTTTTTACAAAGGTAAGCATACGGGATTGTTCGGCAAGTTGGCAGCTTTGAGTTTTAATGGCAATAAGGTGATAACCACAGGAGGAGGCGGAATGATTTTGACCCAAGATGAAAAGTTGGCTAAGTTGGCTAAGCATATAACCACAACAGCCAAGGTGCCGCATCGTTGGGAATACAATCACGATTACACTGCCTATAATTACAGATTGACAAACCTTGCAGCTGCCTTGGGCTTAGGTCAAATCGAACAGTGTGCATTCTTTGTTGAGCAGAAAAGAAAGTTGACGGATAAATATAAGGCATTTTTTGCTGATAAAGACGTAGAATTTTTTACAGAGCCGGAGAATTGCAGGTCAAACTATTGGTTGAATGCTGTGATTTTGAGGGATAAGGAAGAAAGAGATGCTTTCTTGACCTATACGAATGATAATGGTATTATGACTCGTCCTATATGGGTGCTTAATAACAAATTGGATATGTACAAAGGTTGTCAGTGCGGTGATTTGAGCAATGCACAGTGGTTGGAGGACAGAGTGGTAAATATACCAAGTACAGTTATTATTTCGGATTATTATGAGAACATAAAGAAAGGATTGTACAGATGATAAATATTGGTAACTTTATATCGAAATATATCACCTCTCGACAAGAATCGATGTTTTTAGGTGATATAGAAAAGAATAGAGAGCAACTTAGGGCAGAGATAGAAGGTAAAAGCGTTTTGGTAATAGGAGGGGCAGGAACGATAGGTTCTTCATATATAAGAGCAGTCTTGCCGTTTCGCCCGAGTAAATTGGTCGTGGTCGATATAAGTGAGAACGGTTTGACAGAGTTAACAAGGGATTTGCGTTCCACTTATAAAATGTATGTTCCTTCGGATTACAGAACATATCCTTTGAATTTTGCCGACCCTATATTTGAGAAGATATTCCGCAATGAAGGAGGGTTTGATATTGTTGCGAATTTTTCTGCTCATAAACATGTGAGAAGTGAGAAAGATCAATATTCAGTAGAAGCCTTGATTGAGAACAATGTTTTGAAGGCAAAAAAACTATTGGATTTATTGGTAGAATTTCCACCAAAGCACTTTTTTTGTGTTTCTACAGACAAAGCTGCTAATCCCGTCAATATAATGGGTTGCTCCAAGAAGGTTATGGAGGAAATGATAATGTCATATTCAAAGCAGTTTAAGATTACGACAGCCAGATTTGCAAATGTTGCATTTTCCAATGGCTCTCTTTTAGCAGGCTTTATTGAGAGAATGATGAAACGTCAACCATTATCATCGCCTAATGACGTTAAGAGGTATTTTGTTTCTCCCGAAGAGAGCGGACAGATATGTATGTTGGCATGTATGTTGGGACAAAGCGGTGAGATATTTTTCCCTAAGCTTGGAGAGGAACAAATGATGACCTTTTCAGCAATTTGTGATGAATTTCTTCACAGCCTCGGTTATAAAATCAAATATTGTGAAAGCGAGGAAGAAGCGAGAAAATTTGCTGCTGAAATGCCGGGAAATACTGACACTTATCCCGTATTTTATTTCTCTTCCGACACAACCGGAGAGAAAGGTTATGAAGAATTTTATGTGCAGGGTGAGCAGTTGAATATGCAACGTTTCTCTTCACTTGGAGTTATAGAAAATTATCCTTGCAGACCGAAAGATGAAATCATATCTTTCTTCCATAAAATGGAAACTTTATTCCAAAAAGATGACTTCAAGAAAGAAGAGGTGGTAACTTTGTTGAAGGAGTTTATACCGAATTTTGAGCATGAGGAAAAAGGTAAGAACTTAGATCAGAAGATGTAATATGTATAATTTTGTAAAGAGATGCTTTGATTTTTTGATGGCATTATTGGCGTTATGTGTCTTATCACCCTTGTTGATACCTGTTATTATTGGACTATTGCTTACGGGTGAGCATTATGTCTTTTATTTTCAAGAACGTATCGGTAAAGGTGGAAAGCCTTTCTATATTTGGAAATTTGCAACAATGTTGAAGAACTCTCCCAATATAGGAACCGGAACAATAACAACTCGTAATGACCCGAGGGTTTTGCCTATGGGTAAATTCCTACGAAAAACAAAAATCAATGAATTGCCACAGTTAATCAATATACTCATTGGAAATATGAGTATAATCGGACCAAGACCTTTGGTAAAAAATACTTTTGATTTATATTCTGACGATGTAAAAGAATGTATTTCTAAGGTAAAGCCCGGGTTATCCGGTATTGGTTCCGTCATCTTCCGCGATGAAGAATATTATATTTCCAAAGCAAAAGATCCGGTTGAGTTTGCTCGCTTATATGTGCAACCTCAAAAAGGCGAACTTGAAAAATGGTACTATAACAATCGCTCTCTTTATGTCGATTTCATGATTATATTCCTCACTTGTTGGGTTATAATAGCCCCTAAAAGCGATTTGGTGTATAAGGTGTTCAAAACTCTGCCGCATCTTGATTTGAATAAAGATGTGGAGACTTTTAATACGATTCATTAAGAAGCAACAATACTGATATTTCGGAAGAAAATTGATACTAAGCCGACTTGGAGTACAATACTATACGATAGTACCTCCAAGTCGGCTTGAATTTTATATTCTCTTTGATAAAATCCATTGCATATTTTGCGTTTCGTGTTTTATCGTATTGTTCATGAAATGTACTACCTTTGCAGAGTTTTTAGATGTAATGATGGTTTGGTGAATTGAAATTAGTTGTTATGGGTGATAAGTTGAAATTGTCTCGTATTGAAATAAGTGGATATAAGTCTATTTCTACCGCTTATCCACTGAGATTGTACTTCGGTGATGTCAATATACTTTTGGGTGCAAATGGAGCCGGTAAAAGCAATATTGTGAGTTTCTTCAAGATGTTGAGTTATATGATGAGTGGCAGTTTTCAGAAATATGTTGCTCAAAGCGGTACTAATCAAACGTTTCTTCATTATGGTTCCAAGGTAACTTCTGCGATTAGAGCAGAGGTGGAGTTTGGTAATGAAACATCACGCGATATTTATAAGTTCTCCTTGACACATGCAGCTTCCAACAGACTTATTATTAACTCGGAAGAAATAGAATGGAAAGATACAACCAAAAGTGATAAGCCTTTGCGTTTGGAGGTAGAGTCGAATTTCAACGAATCAGGGTTGTTGCAATCGAATGATATGACTTGTAATATCGTTCGCCTTCTTCTTTCAACGTGTAAGGTTTATCAGTTCAGCGATTCTTCCATGACTGCACCTATGCGTCAGGCTTCGACTGTTGATGCTGCACAGTATTTGCAGTCGGAAGCAAATAATTTGGCGTCTTTTCTATTCTTTGTCAAGAATAATTATTCCGATGCTTACAATCGTATTGTAGATTATGTGCGAAATGTAATGCCTCAGTTCGGTGATTTCTATTTGGAACTGGAACGAGGATATATTTCATTGAAATGGACAGATAATTCACCAAACGATTATGTGTTTTCCTCGGAGCAATTCTCGGACGGTTCCATAAGGTTTATTGCATTGGCAACTCTTTTATTGCAACCTGAGAAAACAATGCCTAAGGTGATTGTGATAGACGAGCCCGAACTCGGGCTTCACCCGTATGCCATCGATGTATTGGCTGAAATGATAAAAGATGCTTCATTGCATGCTCAAATAATTGTGGCGACACAGTCGCCATTGTTGATTGATAATTTCGAGATGAGTGATATTATGGTGGTGGAGAGGGAAGGAGAACATACCATTGCCCGTAATATGGATAACGATACGTATTGCGAATGGTTGAAGGACTATTCCATCAGCGAGTTGTGGAGTAAGAATGTGATAGGAGGACACCCCGAATGAATACTGTAATTATCAATATCCTTTGTGAAGGTCAGACAGAAGAACGTTTTGTATCGAAAGTGATGAAACCATATTTGAAAGATTATGGTATTGTGCTGAAGCCTCGCATTTTGTTGACTTCTAAAAAGAAAAATCAAAGAGGTGGAATGATTAATTACAGTCAGGCGAAGAGAGATGTTGAAAATTGGATAAGCGAAAACAGAAATAGAAAATCGGAAACTCATTACTATACGACAATGTTTGATTTTTATGCTTTACTATCGGACTTTCCCGGTATGGATGAGATTGAGAAATGTATAGATGCGTATGGTAAGGTGTCGGTTGTGGAACGTGCTATGGCTGAAAAATTTCAAGTAAGTAATTTTGTACCGTATATTCAATTACATGAATTTGAAGCACTGTTATTCAGCGATATCTCAAAGATTGTAGATAGATTTCCGAAGCAAGAAAGAACCATCACTAAGTTGCAAAAAGTTCTTGATGGTTGCAATGGAAATCCCGAATTGGTGAATACCGGTCGGGAAACGGCTCCGGGTAAGCGTATTGTGGCAGTTGTTGAAGAGGGTAGAAAATATAAATATCATAAAGTCCAAGATTGTGTGAATATCGCTTGCCGAATAGGGATTGATGTGATGATGAATAAGTGTAAGCACTTCAAGGAATGGATAGATAAGTTGATTGCTTTGAGTATTTGTTAGATTTACAGATTGAGATAAAAATGAGAAAGCGTCCGTGATGTCGATGGTTTGGCATTGCGGACGCTTTTTGTTTTTGCTATGATAAAATTCATTGCATATTTTGCGTTTCATATTTTATGATTATCTTTGCTCCGTGAAAAGAATTGGAGACAGAGGCCAAGCATAAAGGTGAATATATGAAAGAGTTGAGCAATCCGTTTGTGATTTCGGGCTATTGCGGCAGAAGATATTTCTGCGACAGGGAAGCAGAGGCGGCAAAGATTATTGAAGCTTTGGGCAATAACAGGAATGTATCCTTGATAAGTCCTCGTCGTATGGGCAAAACAGGTTTGATACACCGTGTTTTTGAAGAGTTGACGATAACGGAGCCTGATGTCAGGTGTTTTTATGTGGACATATTCTCCACACAAAACCTCAAAGAGTTCGTTCTCTTGCTTTCAAAAACCATAATCGGTTCGCTCGATACATATTCGGAGGCTGTTGTCAGGCGGATAGGAACGTTCTTTCGTTCTTTGCGTCCTGTATTCTCTTTTGATGAGTTGACAGGACAGCCGAGCATGAGTTTTTCATTGCAGGCAAATGAAGCAGAGGCAGGTTTGAAAGAAATATTCGACTACATGGAAGCCTCCGGAAAGCGGTGTTACATAGCCATAGACGAATTTCAGCAAATCACGGACTATCCCGAAAAAGGTACGGAGGCTTTGTTGCGTTCGCATATACAATTTTCACCGAATGTTCATTTCGTTTTTGCAGGCAGCAAGAAGCATATCATGGACGCGATGTTCACTTCCGTCAACCGTCCTTTCTATCAAAGTACTCAAAAGGTGGGATTGAAGGAAATTCCGTGCAGAACCTATTATGAATTTGCCCGAGGATTGTTTTCCGATGCCGGAATGGAATTGCCGGAAGAGGTTTTCGAGTATATATATGATAAGATGTTCGGACACACATGGTACGTTCAGTACATGATGAATTTGCTTTTTGCAAAACATCTCGAAGAATATACTTCGGAAGTCGCCGATAGCGTTATAAATGATGTGCTGAATGAAGAAGAGGCGACTTATAAGACATATTGCGAGATGATTACCAAAGGACAATTACGTCTTTTGCAGGCTTTGGCAAAGGAAAAGACCGTAGCCAAACCTTTGGATGGTAATTTCTTGAAGAAGTATAACCTTACGGCACCCAGCAGTGTGCGTCAGGCTTTGACCGCTTTGCGTGATAAAGGTCTTGTTTTGAAGGACGATAGGGAACGTTACTGCATTTATGATCGCTTTTTCTCGCTTTGGTTGGAGAGAAGGTGAAATTGTCGAGGTTTCAGAACAGCTATTGTTCCCTACGTCTTTGTTTCAAATTCCTGATTTCGGCGTAAAATTCGGCATGTAATTCCCGATTTTACGCCGAAAGCGGGAATTTGTATTAAATATTCGTACCTTTGCAGCTCAATCGGAAGAATTACGATATGGCAAAGCAAAGACAGATAGCAGAACAAATACAAAGGGTTCAAGGCACAAAATCAGGACGCATCATAGTGTTGACAGGAGCAAGGCAGGTAGGGAAAACAACCTTGGTGAAGAATGTTCTGAAAGATTACACCTATATTTCGATAGAAGACCCTGTCATGCGTCCGTCTTATCTCGGACTCAATTCTGCCCAATGGAGCAAATTGTATCCCAAAGCGGCTTTGGACGAAGTGCAGAAAGAGCCACAGTTGATAGAAAGCATAAAGGCGGTTTACGACCAATACGACCAAGTACGCTATGTACTGCTCGGTTCAAGTCAGATATTGTTATTGGACAAAGTGAAAGAGAGCTTGGCAGGACGGTGCAGCATTTTCGATATGTACCCCTTGACTTTACCGGAAATGCAGACAGAGAGTTGGTATGATAAAGTAAAATATTCGCTTTGGCAAACAATGCTTATGGAAGAGAATTTCCAATGCGATTTTTACCCGTCCTTTCTGTTGGATTCGGCAATGGTGAGCAAACAACAGGCGTGGGAGTTTTACCTGACCTACGGTGCTTATCCTGCGTTGGTCGATGAAAACATGTCAAAAGAGGAACGTTGGCAATGGCTTGCGAACTACGTCAGAACGTATTTGGAAAGAGATATAAGGGATTTGGCTGTCATAAGGGATTTGGAACCTTTTGTCAAATTGCAACAAGCCATAGCTTTGCAGACGTCGCAAACCATCAATCTGTCATCGTTGGCTGTTCGTGTGGGTGTCAGTGCCAAAACCGTGCAGAGGTATTTGGACTATCTTATTTTGAGCTATCAGGCGATATTATTACCAGCATGGGATAGGAATGAGAACAAACGTATAAGCAAATCCCCGAAAGTCCATTTGTTGGATTACGGAGTATTGCAGAGTGTCCTGCAAAAGAGAGGCGGAATTACAGGTGCGGAGTTCGAAAGTGCCGTGGTGGCGGAACTATACAAGCAGGCAAAGAACATATTATCCCCTGCACGTTTCTATCATTTCAGGACACATGACGGCAAAGAGGTCGATTTGTTGGTGGAACTGCCGCAAGGTTACATGGCATTTGAGATAAAGATGAGCGAACATGTGCAGAAAACAGATGCAAGGCATTTGAAAGATTTGGAGGATATTTTGGACAAACCATTGATTCATGCTTTCGTTCTGTCGAATGATGTCATCACAAGCAGAATTTCCGACAAGATAAGCATGCTTAACGCTGCCATGTTTCTTGGTTGAGTGTTCGGGTATGCCGGTGTGTTGTAAGGGATAAAGCATTTTAGATGAGAATGTAAAAACAAAGGGCGTTCGGTTCAGCGGACGCCCTTTTTCGTTCGGGAAACTCCCCTTATGATTCGGTATGTTGAATTATAGGTCTATCATTATGCCGAAAGAGAATGGTTTGAGGCTTTTCTCGTATGTGTCCTCGAAGATGTCGGTCAGGTTGTGGCTTGCATAGAACGTCCAACCGCCGAACTCTATTCCGAGCAGAGCCTCTGCCTTGAAGGTGTTGAACTGTTTGAAGCGGCTTCCCGTACCGGCTTCCTTCTTTTCTCCGTTTTCGTTATACACGGTTTTGAAGCCTGTGTGCGAATTGCGGTAATTCAAGCCGCCGATTACTCCTGCATGTATGTATAAGTTCTTAGCCAAACGGAAGTTCGCAATCAAAGGCACGGTTATGTAGCGAGCCACCAATTTGTATTTCTTTGGTGTTATATCATCGGGAAGACTGATACCGCCCGCAGGGGCATTGCCTGTCTCGAAGTCGAAATTGAATACATTGCTCTGGTAACCTATACCGGTTGTGACGGAAACGGGATTGTCCGGAAGGAAGGTGTAACGGAACATGATGTCCCAACGCTTCGACCATTTCAAGTTATAGGAATCGTTCGAGGCAGGAGTGGAGAAGAAATCGCCTTCCGCCCAGTTCAAATAGCCGTAACCCCATACCAATCCTGTCGAATGAGTTCTGCGGGAACTGTTTTTCGCAGAACCGGCTTTTTTATTTGCATTAACACTCTCTTCGTCCATGTTGAGAGCTTCAAGTAGAGCTGTTACCGCACGCTCCACAACGCTTTTTGTATAGATATTTCGTGTCAGACTGTGATGATTTGCACCATCGTAAATAATGGTTCCTATCGCCATCGCTTTCTCTCCATTGCCGAATTCTTTGACCGTGGCTTTCGAGATGACAACGGAATCGGCTTGAATGAAGAGGGTGTCCGATGAGGTGAGAGATTTGTTTGTTGCATCGCAAGTTTTCTCAAGCTCATTGTTGATTTTCTCGAGCAAATAGTTATAGTCCCTCTCCACAGTCATCACATCTTGTCTGTTTTCAGCCTCTTGCTTTGAAACAACGCTGATGTAACCGATAAGTTTTTTCGTCTCCCCGCTGTGTATGCGGATTGTCTTGCCGTAACCTTTGTAATCCGCTACGAATGACGCACTGTCATCGACGAAATCCTGTGCGTTTGTCTTGCCGAATGCGAGGCAGGCCGATAGGAATGCCCCGATGAGAATGATTTTTTTCTTCATATCGAATATGTTTTTATTCTTCTGTTTTCTTATGACTTCACATTGACGCTGCGTCTCACCTCCGTGTATGTGGTGTAACGCCCTTTGTCTATTATTTTCGAGAGAAAGCCTGTGATTTTGCCCAAAGCCTCCGCACCCTTCTGCCGAGCTGTTTCCGTGGCTTTGGCAATCGTCTCCTCCACAGGCGTGTAATCCTTAATCAGGCTTGCCAACGACCTCTCTTCGTAGGTGTAATGCTCATGGCGGTATTCCTTTATGATCTTCTTTGCCTCTTCCTGCACAGGAGGCATGACCTCTTCCACCGCCAATAAAGCCTTCGATGCGGTTTCTTCCCGTTCCGCTTCTTCGCTTCCGGTCTCCGGTTTCACCTCCTGAGGCACATCACTTTTTTCAATCGCCGTTTCGCCGGAATAAACCGCCGATTCTTTCTTTTCAATCTCCGATTTATTTTCGTGAACCGGCGTTTTATTTTCATCCTTGGCAACAAGCTCTTTTTCAATGCTCTTTTCAGTGCATGTTTTCTGCGAAACCTTACCGGCAAGAGCAGCGTTTGCGACTTGTTCCTGTCTTCGGTCGTCATCGGAAAGCGGCAACAGCACGACAAGCAACAGAAGCACGGCTGCGGCAGCGGAAATCCACGCATACGAAGGCATTTTCAATACCAAGGATTTTTTCTTCTTTCCCGAGGCAAGGCGGAACAAACCATCCTTGTCCTCGAATACGATGTCAGAAGGCTCTTCCAATTTCTCCTCTCTGTCGTAAGCCTGCAAGAGAGCGGCGTATTGCGGATTCTTTTCCAAGAACGCCTCCAACGCCTTTTCCTCCTCTCTGTTCAAATTGCCCTCCGCATAATCGAAAAGCAAAGCCTCTATGTTTTCTTTCCTTATTTTCATGTCATTTTTATAGCTTCGATTTCAACTCTTTGAGCTTCACCCTTGCCCGAAAGATGTTTACTTTCACGTTTTCCTCACTCATTTGCATTATCTCTGCAATCTCCCTGATTGAGAAGCCCTGCCAATCCTTCAACATCAGACACTGCTGCATTTTCTCGCCCAAACGGCTCGTCAGATAGTCGATCAACTGCTCGTTTTCCAACTTGTCCGTGGTCGGTTCTGCGTTGAAGACGGCGTTCTGCCGCACTTTCTCGTGACGAATGCTCTTCAACATATTGTTATGAGCCGTTGCAAAAAGCCAACTCTTCACCTTTTCTTGCTCAATCTCCCCTCCATGCTTCCAAAGCGAGATAAAAGTATCCTGCAATATGTCCTTAGCAGTATCATAATCCCCAAGGTTCTTTACAAGGTAACGGAACAAACCATCCGAGTGCAGTTTTATATGCAGTTGAAACTCCTTTTCGCTCACTTCTTCTTTGCAGCTTTTATCCTAAGACCCCCGAGAGGCGGCAAAAGTTACAGGGCATGTCGAAAAAAAGCATTTTTATTTGCCCGAAGCCTGCAACCAAGCCGCAAAATCGGTAATCCATAAACACCGAACCACAACGCAAAGCCCTGAAAGGAAAGTATATCCTGACAAAAGAAAGCCCTCGTGAAACCATATCATGCAATCTTCGGATTGAAACGCAGTATGGTTTATCCGAGCTTTCGATGTGTCGGTTCGCTTTGGTATTCAGACCTTTGAGAAAGCAGGTTTTCAGGTTGCTTTTTCTTGTTCGGAATAAATGGTTTTCGGCTTTGCGGGTTTGAATTTTGGTTGTAATTTTGCATGGCGAAGCAGTGTTCGCTTCGTTTGAAAAGAGTGTAAAGAGAAATGACAAGATTGAGTGTTAACATCAACAAAGTGGCAACGATAAGGAACGCACGCGGTGGAAATGTTCCCGATGTGATTAAGGTTGCCTTGGATTGCGAGAGGTTCGGTGCGGAGGGAATAACGGTTCACCCCCGTCCCGATGAACGACATATAAGGTACAGCGATGTGAGAGAGTTGAAGCCTGTGTTGACGGAGGAATTCAACATAGAGGGTTACCCTTCGGAGAGGTTCATGTCTTTAATCGAGGAGATAAAACCGGCACAGGTAACGCTTGTTCCCGATGCTCCCGATGTGCTTACCTCGAATGCCGGTTGGGATACGGTGAAGAGAGAGGCGGAATTGAAGGAGATTGTCGGCAGATTGAAGAAAGTGTGCAGGGTATCGGTCTTTGTGGAGGCGGATTGTGCGATGGTGGAGGGAGCAAAGCGGTGCGGTGCCGACAGAGTGGAGCTTTACACGGAGAGTTACGCCGCAAACTACAAGCAGAACAGGGAAAAAGCGATAGAAAAGTTCGTCATTGCGGCACGCAAGGCAGAGGAATGCGACTTGGGCTTGAACGCCGGACATGATTTGAACCTTGAAAATCTGCAATACTTTCATCAGATGATACCGAACCTCGAAGAGGTGTCGATAGGTCATGCTTTGATAAGCGACGCCCTTTACTTCGGTTTGGAAAACACCATACAGATGTACAAAAGATTGCTGATTTAGAGCGATGAAGTAAATTTTCTTGAAATTATTTTGTCGTTCGGGAAATAAGCAATATCTTTGCAGACGCAAACAGACGGTTTTCGCATAGAGCGAATTAAAAGGGAATCCTGTGAAAGTCAGGAACTAAACCCGTAGCTGTGAGTATCGGATAAACCGAAGGCCGTTAACCACTGTTCATTCGAATGGGAAGGAGGCTCTTTCGGGATACAAGTCAGAAGACCTGCCGTTATTGTTTATGAATTGTATCTTTCGGGAGATAAGGATATGGTTAAAGGTGTATTTATTTCGATATTTGGTCTCATTCGAAGTTAGTTTGGTGTTTATTTCTTTCGCCATTCCTTTATCCCCGATTGTACAATACATAATTTGTAACACAGGTTTGAAACTTGAAATATTCGATTTATGGATTGGTTTTATGAATTGCTGACCGGTCATTCGGTGGCTTCTTCCGTTTTGTTGCTGTCTTTCACCATTGCCGTGGGCATAATGCTCGGCAGGTTAAAGATTTTCGGCATAAGTCTCGGTATTACATGGATTTTGTTCGTCGGAATAGTTCTCGGACACTTCGGATTGGTTCCGGAGGCAGGTATTTCGACATTCGTAAAGGACTTCGGATTGATTTTGTTCGTCTATTCGATAGGCTTGCAGCTCGGTCCCGGCTTCTTTGCCTCGCTTCGGCAGGGCGGATTGAAGCTCAATTTGCTTGCAGCTTTCTCCA
>SAMEA104315437__coassemble_199_pt1 | contig 52973 bp, 48 predicted proteins | sample SAMEA104315437__metabat2_low_PE_039 | metagenome-assembled genome bin SAMEA104315437 (sample SAMEA104315437) | gut metagenome | biome: Monkey gut; feature: monkey-associated habitat; material: faeces | place: China | collected 2013 | reverse complement strand
GTCAGATTCGCAATTATGTTTTGCAACCGTATAAGTTGGTGAAGGATGTTCGCACAAGCGAAGAAACAGCCGATACGGCAGCCGTTTTGGACGGAGATATAGACAAATTCATAAAGTCGTTTCTGTTGATGCACACCTGAAAGCACCGGCAAAAAGGCTGTTTCGCACTCATCGAAAACGCAATGCAAGCCCAGCAGCAGAACTGTCAGGTTCTAATGTTGCGGGATTTGTATTTTTGGCAGGCATGCGGCACAACCGGCGACGGACACAACGGTTTACTGCACTTATTCGGTTTATTTGTCTGCCTCTTTGCGTTCAAGCCCCAAAAGAACTGCCAAATCCGGATTCACAACCACTTGTTTATTTCTGTAAACGGTAACTCTATCGGAATTGAAATAGGTAACAGCACCGCTGTCTGCCATTATCACGGCAGGAGTTTGAAAGTTGTTTATCTGCAATCCCAAAAGATTGATTTTACCTTGTTCTTCCGAGCAGAAAAGGAAGTTTTTCATGGCAGGATAGTACCTGTGCATTTTTGCAATCATCAATTTCTGAGTAAGCATATCCTTGCGTTCTTTCTTTGGAACGGCAATAAGTCCGAACAATTCAATGCTGTCGTTATCATACACGCCTTGTTCCTCCAAAAATTCATTTAATCGCAGATGACATTCATGGCAACCCAAGGTGGAAAACAGTACATAAATGCTACGTTTTTCCGTTTCTTTCAAAGAATGCTTCTTTTTGTCGGTACCTATGCAGGTAAACGAACCATCACTCGTGCCACACGAGACAAGGAAAGAGGTCAAGAGCAGCACAAAAATCAAACGCCTTGTTTTCATCTAATCAAAGGATAAAATTTCAACGCAATAAGGTACCGGATTATTCATCAAATACTTTTTCAGCTTCGACATATATACCGATCTTATGTGGAAGCCCATGTCGGCAGGTCGCAATCCCAACCTCAGAGCCTTGTTGCCGATTAAGTAGAATTGCTCGTCGAGGGAACAAAACAAAGAACGTTTGTAAAAATGCCTTATCGAGCCGGAATGGCTCTTGATTTGCTGCTCTGCGAGTTTCCACTCGCCATTCTCTTTCCGCCAAACATCGTAGTAATAACGGTGGAAGTTCCCTTTCTTGCTGTACACTACAAACAATTTATCCCCGTCGGAATGAATGCGGTGAATGCAAGAGTAGCGTTCTTTTACTTTTTCAAAAACATATAACCTGTCAACCGCCTGGCGACTTACGTTCATAATGCTGTCGGAGAGGCTTTGCGGCATTCGTTTCCAAGAGTTTGCCCCACCTGTCAGAACGGATATTTCGTTAAGGTCGAAATCGTATTCGCTTATTTTGTAATCACCTCGTTGAGAGAGAAAAACAGAGCTGTCGTTCACCGACAGAATAGAATAAGGGGTTGTAAGGCTGTACAAAGGCAGGGGAAAATCAACCTTAACGACCTTTTCGATGCTTTTTGTTTCGGGATTGAAAACGGAAAGCTTGGTACTCTCGTCGGCTGTTTCAATGGGATAAACATAGTTTTTCAAGCCGAGGAGTTTGCCATTTGGAAGAAATTCAAGCCCTTGCATGAAAAGATTGTCGGTATCCTTGTATTTGAAATCATATACATAGTTACCGTTCTGCCTTTTGAAGAAAAACAAAAATTGCCATTCGTCATTGGAGGCAAAAAAGACTAAATACTTATCACTCACGGCAAAATTCATCAGATAATATGCCGAACCGTTCTTGCAAAGCAAGGGTTCAAGATTTACTTTATCGGCACAATAAGTCGCCGTCTTTATATCGTATTTGAAAAGTTCGATTTGCTTGGGGTTATAATAGTCCGCACGACAGAAAAACAAGGTATCGCCTTTCAAACAGGAGAATAAATCGGAATATCGCTCCCAATCATCACTCATGCTTTGGCTTAAACCCTCTATAACCGAGGAGTTCTCTATACGAAAGTTCTTATGGCTCTTTTGTGCAAAGTTCGCATTCCAAAAGCCGAAGCAAAACAAAATCAAAAACAGGTTATACTTTCTCATCTATATGTGTTTATAAATTCGCTTCAAAGGTATGCAAATCATATTTACCGACCAAATAAATCGTAAACTTTTTTTTCAAAGAAACTATTCGGTCGCATGGAATTTACCGATTGAAGAGAGAATCGACTTTGGTATTCGCTATTTGCAAGTCAGGTAACATGGTTAAATTCTAGTGGAGAGAAATAGTTTGAACCCACTTGTTGAACAGAAGACTAAGAAATCATGGAAAAGTCGTTGACCTTGTGCTTCTCCATGAAATACTTTCGTAGGACAGCATTTTGAGGAGACTCCAAGCATGGGTCTGTCTCTATAATTTCCTGAGCCGTTCGACGGCTTTGCTGCATCAAGCAGTTAAAAGACTCGAACTGCTCCCGCTTTGACACAGTCTCTCGTAATCAATCATGCAACAAGGCGAAAACATAACTTGAAAAGCATTCTGCCAAACTCTTTCGGCGTTTTAATTTTACGAAACGCCGTTCCGGCAAAATAAAAAGGCGTTTCAGTAAAGCCGAAAAGGCGAAATTCTTTCGCCTGACTTTTCTTGCGTTCTCCCCCTCCGGAAGACCTCTTCTCCTATCGATAAATCGAAGGTTTTTTCGAGAAGAAACAAGGTAAAAATTCTACCTCGAAAGCATGATTCCACCACTTGAAGAGAAGCAAGATCAGAGATCGAAAGCCGAAAATAACCACATGAAAATGTTAAAAGCGAAATGTGAATAAAAATTTATCCTTCATAGCCTCACAAAGCCCCCAAGAAAGGATTTGTAAAGCCAATAAAAATTCAGACCTTAATTTTACCCCCCCCCATAAATTAACATGATAATAAATACAAAGACTTATCGCAAGCGAGCAAGCACGTTAACATTTAGAGATTGAGCGATTTGGCTTGTTTGGATTTCTTCCGTATCTTTGCAATTCCTTAAAAAGGGGAAATTGTATCTTGTCCGGAAAAAATTACAAGTATATAAATTCAAATTCGAAGAAAACATGAAGAAAACCTTAGTATCAGCAGCCTCTATGTTGCTTATTTGCGGAGGGCTTTTTGCTCAACCCAAACCGACAGCAGAGCCTACAAATGCGGCAGATAACGGCATCCGAAGGGACACCGAATCATCGCCTGTTGCACCGGCAACAATTCTGCTTCTTTCATTGGCAGGGGGATTTGTAGGAGGGAAGATTTGTAAAAATGCATTTTCAAGTAAAAGACAAGGAGGAAAAAAGATGAAAAAATTATTTCTCAGCGTGATTGCCATGCTGTGTTGCACTCTTGCGTGGTCGCAAACAACATGGAGTAGGGGTGGCAGCGGCAGCGAAGACGACCCTTATTTGATTTATGATACCAATGACTTCAAGGCAATAGACAACGGCATATCGGACAGCTCTTTTTATGCAGGAAAGTACTTCAAGCAGATGGCTGACTTGAACTTCGGTGATGTAGGTACGAAAGAGCATGCGTTTATTCGTATATTTGCAGGTATCTATGACGGAAACGGCAAAAGTATTTCCTATAGCGGCACTTTCACCGGACAACAACACGGTAGTAACCCGGATGGACATTATACCGATAACGCACATGGAGACTACGGATTGTTCGGAAGAGTAACGAATGGCGGTGTCATCAAGAAACTCAATGTAAATGCACAAATTCTTTTCACTGCAAAAGAAGGCGTAGGTAATGACAATATGAATGCGGGACTTCTTTGCGGACATTTGGACAATGGCACAATAAGCTATTGTAATGTTACCGGAGAAGTGGCTTCTCATATCAATGCCAACAACGGAGGCGGAGGAGATGTGGGACTTCTCTGCGGACAGAGCGAAGGCAGAGAGGAATATTGTTCCGGTTCAGGTACTGTTACCGGATATGGCTGGGTAGGCGGACTTATAGGAGCCCAACACAAAGGCAGCATATATGCCTGTTCTTTTGAAGGGGCTGTAACAGCCTTCACTCCCAAAGGAAATTCCTGTACAAATACATCTGGTTTGCGAACTGGTTGGGGCAGTTTTGCTGGAGGCATCGTAGGTATGACCGGAAAAACAGGCAATCAACAAAGTCAAACAGCACAAGTCAATGTTTCTTTCTGTGTTGCAAATGCCGATGTTTCTGCCGGCTGTGTGGCTTCGGGGGTGGCTTCTCTTGCAGTAGGAGGAGGCTCCGCAACGGTAACAAACTGCATAGGAAGCGGCACGGTGAACGGCTCAACAGTAACGGACACTGTAACCAATTCTACCAATAGTAGCAATAACAATACCACCAATGGGAAAACAGAAGAGCAAATACAGCAGATAATAGACAACCTTAACCAAGCCGCTAACGGAACAGGCATGGAGTTCGGTAATTCCAACGGCAATATAATAATCTATCTTGATGGCAAGCCGGAAGAACCTTGTCCCGTGCCGACCAATCTTGTTGTTGGGGTAACGGAAAGTGGAGTAAATGCACATTGGGAAGGTTCTGCAAACGAGTACGACACCCGCCTCACAGGAGGCGATCTCACAAGTGAGCGAACTTCCACAGTAACGGTTGCCTCTTGGTCGCAGACTTCATTGCCGGCAAGCGTAAATGAGTATGTCTTTTCGGTCAAAGCCAAATGTCCGGACAAAACAAAGGAAGAGAATAAGCTATCCGATTGGGTTTCTTCCTCATTCACCATTGCCTGCCCTGAAGTAAGCAGTCTGCAAATGCAGAAAAAAACCTCCAATTCACTTACAATCACATGGACTGCGGCAACAAACGACTTGAAACTCACCCTTAAGGAAGGGGAAACAGAGGTTCGCTCGGTAACAACAGGACTTAACGCTCCATATATAATAACAAACTTGGATGCCAATACGGCATACACAATTTCTCTATCTGCAAAGTGTGGCGAAAATTACGTCAACCCTCAACAGATAACGCTTACTACAGACAAGCCTTCCGTACCGCAGAACCTTAAAGCCGAACCGTACTATGACGGATCCGAAGGTAAGGGTAAAGTTACAATACAATGGAACGCAGTTGCGGAAGCCAATGGATACGAATACGAATTAAGCGGCAGCAAGAAAAACGCTGACGGCTCGCTTACTCCTATTGTAACGGAAACAGAAACCGTCTCAGGCACTTCTTTCACCAAAGATCCTTATGACTTGGGGACGTACAGTATTAAGGTTCGTTCCAAACAAGGCGAAGCCTATTCGGATTGGAGCAATACTTTGAACTTCGTTATCTCCAACCCTCTCGCACCTAAGAACCCGAAAACTACATTTGCCGTAAATCAGGGCAATAACAACAAGCAAGACGTTACCGTCTCATGGGAAGCAGGCAATACGAAACAAAACCCGACAAGCTGGACAATAAACGGCGATACTGTTTTCTACAATGCCAACCCGTCCTACACTTTCCAGGCTCAAGAGCCCGGAAGTCGTCTGAACATTTCCATAGTAGAGAATATAGGGGGAGGAAACAGCAATGCATTGACATTTGACATAGACGTACCATGTCTCGATATGGCTGTACCGAGCATAGAGCGCATTACACAAACCTCCGCAACAATAAACGGACTTACAAGCGATGATAAGATTTACTTGAACGGCAGCGAGAAAGCAACAGCAACGGCAAACACCTATTCTTTCTCCGATCTTTTACCTGGAACACATTACGATGTGGAAGTAAGACGCTTCTGCAATGATACCAACAATATTTACTCCACTCAAAGCATAGCATTCAACACATGCGCATGCTACAAGCCTAAGAACCTCTCTTCTTCAAATATAAGCCCCACTTCGGCGACAATCACATGGGATAGAAGAAATGCGAACTTGGGTTTGAGCTTTGAACTTAAGCTGTTCAAAGACGGCGACACAACAGCTGTACAAACAATAAGCGATATCAATGCAACAACATATACATTCAACACCCTTCTTCCGGGAACAAGCTATAAGGTAAGCATAGCTGAGAAATGCCAAGACGGTTACGGCGAGCCGGTAAGCCATACTTTCACCACAAAAGCCGGAAACTTTGTTGCCGTAAACACCGGACAATGGAGGAGCACCTCAACGTGGAAAAACGGTCAAATCCCGACCGGCAACGAAGCAAACATAACCATAAATCCGGACGTTAAGTTAACTCTTGGTTCAGGCATTTTGAAACTGACAGATACTTATACCTTGACAAACAACGGTACATTGGAATTGACCACAGCTTCTCAAATCCTCAACCTTTCGGAGAACAACGACTTGGGTAAGGTAAATCTTCCTGCAGCCGGTAAGCAAGGTCAATGGTCTCTCATAGGAGCGCCTTTTGCAAGTGAATATAAGTTGGAAGCAATAGAGCCTGTAAGTAATTCGGATGTGGCTGTGGTATTGTATGATTACGAAAACGGAAAATGGAAGACCGATTGGGCTACCGTTACAAACACTGTGAAACTGGGAGAAGCATTCTTCGCATGGCCTTTCTACAGCGGAAACATCACTTTATCCACAAAATTGGAAAGCAGTACGGCAACTGACTATCGCCTTAACAACGGAGATGTTACCATCTCCAAAAGCATAGTTCACAGCAAGAATGGCAACTGGCTTCCGCTTGCAAACCCTTATCCTGCCGTATTAAGTGCAAAGAAGTTCACAGCAGGAATAAGTGACTTACAGGGAAAAGGAGTATATCTTTATGCTGACTCTATTTTTATTTACAAAGACTTAACTTCTTCAGATGCCGAAATAGGATTATGCACCGGCTTTTTCATCAACTTCACTTCCGCAGGAGATAAGAGCGTAACCTTTAAGAAGGAGCATTTGAGAGATTGGCCTACGGCTACTGCGAAGAGTTGCTGCAAGAGCAGCTCGAGAGAAGTGGTAGAAATAGATTTGGAACATAATTACATAAACGTTCCTCTCTACTTTGTACACAATCTCGAGGCAGAGCAAGGCTACGACATTTGGGACGCAAACAAACTGTTCTCAACCTCGGGCATTCCGGAACCATACTTCGTAACAGAGGGTGTAAACTTGGTGAAAGAAGAAGTTAAGGAACTGCCGTACTATGCAACATTAAACATACGCAGCGAGAAAGACACCGTGGTAACTCTTATCGCCAAGACTATACCGGAGGGATATGCCGTAAGTCTGATAGACGGTGAGCAAGAAACCGACCTGAACGATGGAGGACGTTATCCTATCGAGATAACAACAGGCGAGAATGCCGATCGTTTCAAACTCTTGGTAAGAAAGAACGTAGGTTTGGAAGAAGTTGCAAGCACCGATATCAAAATCAGCAATAATAACCGCCACATCACCATAACGGCACAAGACAAAGTGAAAGTCTCTGTGTATAACGCTTTGGGACAAAAAGTCTATGAGACCTCCAAGAGTATTTTTACCTTGGAGGGTGTAGCGGCAGGAGCATATGTGATAAAAGTACAAAGCGGCAATGCCGTACAATCGCAGAAAGTAATTATCCGATAGATTTTTTCATAATCTAAATATTGATAAATTATGCCAGCCTCGCAGGTGTGAACCTCCGAGGCTTTTTTCTTTTGTCTGTTCCCTGCCTGCTACTCTCAACTCCACTAATCCCGATTGAATCCGATGCTTCTCAAATTACAGGGGCTTCAATAAAAGTCGGTCAGAATAAGGGCTGTTTGTACGAAATAGGCGATATTCTTTCTTCCTTTTTATTCGTATCTTTGCGGTATAATTCTTTTCGATAGAGATATGGGTGGTTTGTCCGATAGAAAAATAGAATTTGTAAAAGGTGTTGGCGATAAAAGAGCAGGGATTCTTAATAAGGAGTTGGGGATTTTTACGCTGGGAGATTTGCTGACATATTATCCTTATCGTTATGTGGATAAGAGCAGGTTTGCGAAGATTTCGGAGATATGTTCGGCTGATATTTATATTCAATTTATCGCAAAGGTTGTGGGAAAGGAGTTGGCAGGAAAAGGAAAGTCTCAACGTTTGGTTGTGAGGGTGGCTGATGAGACGGGAATGACGGAATTGGTATTTTTCAGAGCTTTGAAATGGGTGAATGAAAGCCTGACGATGGGTGGAATTTATGTGATATTCGGAAAACCGAACTATTTCAACGGTATTTTCAACTTTGCTCACCCCGAGTTCGAGGTTTTCGATCGCAAGAAAGATTACACGAGCGAGAAGTTCATGCCGATGTACAATACGAGCGAGAGAATGAAGAATGCTTTTCTTGCTTCCAAGCAACTTTCAAAAATCATTCGCACGGCTGTGTCGGAATACGCCGATGAAATAGAGGAGACGCTTCCGGATTATTTGATAAGTGCTTATCATCTCATATCCCGAAAAGATGCTTTATCGAATATTCATTCTCCGAAAAGCGAGGAATTGTTGGCAAGGGCAAAGTTTCGTTTGAAGTTCGAGGAGTTGTTTTTCATGCAACTGGAACATTTGGTGAAGAGAACGAATCGTAACAGCAGAAGCGTAGGTTTTGTTTTTTCCACCATAGGGGAAAGGTTCAATGATTTCTTTTACAATCACCTGCCTTTCAAACTCACAAATGCTCAAAAGAGAGTTGTCAAGGAAATCAGAAACAATATGCGGACGGGAACTCAGATGAACAGGCTTTTGCAAGGCGATGTGGGCAGCGGTAAGACTTTGGTTGCTTTGCTGTGTATGTTGATTGCTTTGGATAACGGGTTTCAGGCAACCTTGATTGCACCTACGGAAATTCTTGCCATGCAACATTTCAACAGTATTTCCAATATGCTCGGGGATATGGACGTAAAGGTGAATTTGTTGACGGGTAGTTCCAAGAAAAGAGAACGCGGGGTGATTCTGGAGAATTTGAAAAACGGCGGTACGGATATTCTTGTGGGTACGCATGCCGTTTTGGAAGATAATGTGGTGTTTGCGAACTTAGGACTTGTGGTTATCGATGAACAGCATAGATTTGGGGTGGAACAGAGGGCAAAGATGTGGGCAAAGAATACTATTGCTCCCCATGTTCTCGTAATGACGGCAACGCCTATTTGCAGGACATTGGCTATGACTTTGTATGGTGATTTGGAATATTCGGTGATTGATGAATTGCCGGCAGGAAGAAAAGCTGTTCAGACTACCCATCTTTATGACAGGGATATTTTGAAGTTGTTTCGTTTCATGCACAGGGAAATTGCTTTGGGAAGACAGGTGTATGTGGTTTATCCTTTGATTAAAGAGAGTGCGAAATCTGATTTGAAAGATTTGATGGACGGTTATGAGAGTATAGTCAGAGAGTTTCCGTTGCCAAAATATCAAATCAGCATTGTACATGGGCAGATGAAAGCGGAGGACAAAGAGTATGAGATGATGCGATTCAAGAAAGGTATCAGCAATATAATGGTTGCAACTACTGTGATTGAGGTGGGTGTAGATGTTCCCAATGCTACCGTTATGGTTATCGAGAATGCGGAAAGGTTTGGTTTGGCTCAATTACATCAGTTGAGAGGACGTGTCGGCAGAGGGGCAGAACAGAGTTATTGTATTTTGAGGACAAAGGATCAATTATCTTCGGAAGCAAAGTTCAGGATTGATACTATGTGTGCAACGAATGATGGTTTCAAGATTTCATTGGCTGATTTACAGTTGCGAGGTCCCGGAGATATGTCAGGTACGCAACAAAGCGGGGTATTGGATTTGAAACTTGCGGATATTGTGAAAGACGAAGGGTTAATGCAACAAAGCCGTCAAACAGCTCAGGAAATTATAGAGACGGACCCATGCTTGGAGTCTCCTCAAAATGCTGTCCTACGAAAATATTTCATGGAAAAGCACAAGGTTAGCGACTTTTCCATAATTTCTTAGATTTCGGCATTATTTTACTAATCCGAAAGATTGTTCTTGGCAGGGTAGTCTGTATTGTAGTGAAGACCTACGCTTTCTTTACGTTCGCTTGCCATTTTGATGATAAGGTAACTGTTGGCGATAAGGTTTCTGAGTTCGCATAACTTCGGTGTGAGAACACTTCGTTGATACAGTTCTTCCGTTTCTTTGTATATAAGTCCCATTCTGACGAAGGCTTTGTGCAGTCTGAGGTTACTACGAACTATTCCTACGTAGTTGGTCATTATCTGCTGTACTTCTTTCACGGATTGTGTTATGAGGCTTATTTCTTCGTTCAAGACCATACCTTCTGCATTCCAATCGGGTATTGCATCGCAGAAATCCGTGGCGGCTATCTTGTTTACCGAGTCAAGGTATGCTCTATGCGAATAGACAAGGCTTTCCAAGAGTGAGTTCGAGGCTAATCGGTTCGCTCCATGCAAACCGGTGCAGGCACATTCTCCGGAAGCATACAGACCGTGTATGCTTGTTCTTGCATAATTGTCAACTTCAATACCTCCACAACCATAATGGGCAGCAGGAACTATCGGAATCATTTCCCTTGTTATGTTTATTCCTATTTCCAAACATTTGGCGTATATGTTAGGGAAGTGTCGCATGATTTCGTCCTTGCTTACGCCTCTGCAATCAAGATATTCATGGTCATCGCCTCGTCTTGTCATCTCATTATTGACGGCACGGGCTACGATGTCTCGCGGAGCCAAAGAGGCTCGCTTGTCGTATTTTTCCATGAAACTTTCCCCGTCAAGTGTTTTAAGTATTCCTCCGGCTCCTCTCATTGCTTCCGTGATAAGGAAAGATGGTTTTTCTCTCGGATTATACAATGAAGTCGGGTGAAATTGGACGAACTCCATGTGCTTCAACCTGCCCTTTGCTCTATGTACCATTGCTTGCCCGTCTCCGGTGGCAATGATGGGGCTTGTAGTGGTTGAATAAACATTACCATTACTTCCTGTGCAAAGCATTGTTACTTTCGCAAGATAGGTATCTATGCTGCCGGTATCTTTATTGAGAACGTATGCTCCGAAACATCTTATATCTTGTCGTCTGCGATTTACTTCTTCGCCCAAATGATGTTGAGTTATCAAATCAACGGTATATTGATTTTCTTTCAACTCTATATTCGGGTGTTGTCTTGCCTTTTCAAGCAAGGCTCTTTCTATCTCGAATCCTGTATTATCTTGGTGATGAAGTATTCTGAACTCGGAATGTCCACCCTCTTTGGCAAGGTCATATACTCCTGTCTGTTTCTTGTCGAAGTGGGTTCCCCATTCTATCAATTCTTTTATTCTGTCGGTGGATTCAGTGATGGTCAGCCGTACGCTTTCTTCATCGCAAAGTCCCGCTCCCGCTATCAAGGTATCTTTGATGTGTTTTTCGTATGAATCGGGTCCGTACATGACGGCAGCTATACCGCCTTGGGCATATTTGGTCGAACTTTCGGACGCATCGGCTTTTGTCAAAATGCAAACTTTACCGTAGTCCGCCACCTTCAAAGCGTAACTTAATCCTGCTATGCCGGAGCCTATTACAAGGAAGTCTATTTTGTAACGCATTGTTTTATCCGTTTAAGGCTTCCGCACCGCTACATATTTCGATAATTTCGTTAGTGATGGCAGCCTGTCTTGCTTTATTGTATGTCAGTTTCAATTCTTTCAACAGATTACCGGCATTGTCCGTTGCTTTGTGCATTGAAGTCATTCTGGCTCCGTGTTCGGAAGCGAAAGAATCCAAAAAGCATTTGAACAACTGCATTTTCAGCGATTGCGGTATAACGTTGGAAATTATTTCTTCTTTGGAGGGTTCGAATATGTAGTCGTTTTTAACTTCGCTACCTGTCTTTGCAGATACTGCACTCAACTCTATCGGAAGGAAAGTTTCGCATTGAAGAATTTGCGTACTTGCATTCTTGAATTGATTGTAAATTATCTCGACTCTGTCGTACTTTTTGTCGATGAAAGATTGCATAAGGAAGTCGGCAACGAGGCTTACCCTGTCAAAAGTAAGCCCGTCCCATATATCGTCTTGCTCTCCTATGTAATTGAAATCGGTTTGCTTTTTCAGAAAATCAGAACCTCTTTTGCCGAAACTCTTGACATCTACTTTTATGTACCTGTCGAGGTTGCGATAATAAGAAACCCTCTGCATGGCTGCTTTTATGATGTTGGCATTGAAACTCGAACACAATCCCTTGTTTGATGTAAGAACAAGCAAAAGAACACTTTCTGTTTTGTCTTTTCTTGCAAGCGGCATGTCTTCTATTTCGCTGTCACAAAGATTCTGCATTATTTCCGTCATTTTTGCAGAGTAAGGACGCAACTTCATGATGGCATTTTGAGATTTTCTCAACTTCGATGCCGAAACCATCTTCATGGCACTCGTTATCTGCTGAGTGGAACCGACGGAAGCAATCCTTGTTCTGATTTCTTTTAGGTTTGCCATGGTTTATGCCTTATATTTTCTGCTTATATCCTTAGCCACGTTCTCCAACTTGGAAAGAATTTCGTCATCCATTTTGCCTGCTTTCAAATCATTCAACAAGGCTTTCTCCCTATTCTCCAAATGGAAAATGTATTCGTCTTCGAAATTTCTGACTTTATCCACAGGTATATCCTGCAACCAACCTTTCGTTCCGCACGCGATGATTGCAACCTGATGTTCTACTTTCATCGGGGTGTATTGCGGTTGCTTCAAAATTTCGACATTCCTTTTTCCTTTTTCCAATACGAACTTGGTTGCAGAGTCCAAATCGGAACCGAATTTGGAAAATGCCTCCAATTCTCTGTACTGAGCTTGGTCGAGTTTCAATGTTCCGGAGACTTTCTTCATGGATTTGATTTGTGCCTTTCCTCCGACACGCGAGACTGAAATACCTACATTTATCGCAGGTCTTATACCGGCATTGAACAAATTCGTCTCCAAGAAAATTTGTCCGTCGGTAATGGAAATAACGTTTGTAGGAATGTATGCCGAAACGTCTCCTGCCTGTGTTTCTATTATAGGTAATGCCGTGAGAGAACCGCCTCCTTTGACAATAGGCTTCAAACACTCGGGCAAGTCGTTCATATTCTTTGCCACGCTGTCTTCTCCAATTATCTTTCCTGCTCTCTCCAAAAGTCTTGAATGCAAATAGAAGACATCTCCCGGATAAGCCTCACGTCCCGGTGGACGACGAAGCAATAGGGACACCTCACGATAAGCGACAGCCTGCTTGCTCAAATCGTCATATACGACCAAGGCTGCACGTCCAGTATCTCTGAAATACTCCCCTATTGCAGCTCCAGCAAAAGGTGCATAAAACTGCATGGCTGCCGAATCGGATGCTGTTGCGGCTAGGACGACTGTATAATTCATCGCTCCTTTTTCTTCCAATGTTCTGACGATATTTGCCACTGTCGAACCTTTCTGCCCGCATGCAACGTATATGCAATATACAGGGTTACCGTTGTCGTAGAACTCTTTTTGGTTCAAAATCGTATCGATGGCGATTGCCGTCTTTCCTGTTTGTCTGTCTCCGATTATCAACTCTCTTTGACCTCTTCCTATCGGAATCATGGAATCCACGGCTTTCAACCCTGTTTGCAGAGGTTCTTCAACAGGTTGTCGGTAAATAACTCCCGGTGCTTTTCTTTCGAGAGGCATCTCGTATAACTGTCCTTCTATCCTACCTTTGCCGTCTATCGGTTCTCCAATGGTATTTATCACTCTGCCCAACAATCCTTCTCCCACTTTTATCGAAGCTATACGTTTGGTTCTCTTGACAACATCGCCCTCACTTATCGAGTCCGCATTTCCCAAAATCACAACTCCTACATTATCCTCTTCAAGGTTCTGCACTATCGCCTGAACTCCGTTATCGAACTCTACCAACTCTCCTGCCTGCACATTATTCAACCCGTAAATTCTCGCAATGCCGTCTCCTGCCGTGAGAACCGTTCCAACCTCCTCCAAACCTATTTCAAGGTCTGCATTGGAAAGTTGCTTCCGTAATATTGCCGTTACCTCCGATGGTTTAATTTCTGCCATATTACAAATATCTATTTAGTCATTACTATTCTTGTTCACTCCTTTTGGACGAAACAACGCCCTAAAAGGTTTTCTCATATACATTCTTGGTGAAGTCCTTTTTCAACTTCGTGAATTGATTCATGAAACTTGCGTCATACTGCATTCCGTCAACGAACAAACAAAAGCCGCCTATAAGTTTCGAATTTACCTTGGTTTGCAAATCCACCTTTGCCGACAACTCTTCCTCGATTTTCTGTACAATCATATCCGCAATTCCTTTATCCAACTCATCTGCTGTTGTAAGAACTGCCGTCTTTATGTTGTTCTGCTCTTTATATATCTCGGTATATCTTTCCGCAATCTCATAGAGCAAGACATCTCTCCGCTTCTTTATCAACAAATCCATGAACGCCAAAGACAAGCCTTCAACCTTGCCGTTGAATATCTCTTTTACGATATTTCTTTTGTCCGACGGTTTTATCACAGGATTTTTCAATATCACCCTAAACTCACGATTTTGCATGCAAACTTGCATAACGCACTGCATATCCTTATATACGATATCGGATATACCTTGTTCCAAAGCAAGATCGAACAACGACTGAGCATAACGGGTTTGTAGCTTATAACTGTTCATGACCTTACAGTTTTATTTCCGAAATTCTCTTTTCTATGATTTCGTTGCTCTTTTTCTTATCAGAAAGTTCATGCATCAACAAATCCTCCGCTATTTCTATCGAAAGGTTTGCTATCTGATTTTTCAATTCGGTCATTGCATGCAACTTCTCATAGTTTATCGCCTCTCTTGCATCAAGAATTATCCTTTGAGCTTCCTGTTGGGCACTCTGCTTGGCTTCTTCTATTATTTTTTCTTTCAACAGCTTCGTCTGCTTCAACATTTCATCTCTTTCTTCCTGAGCCTGCTTCAAAAGCAACTCGTTGTTGCACTGCAACTGCTGCATTTCTTCCTTTGCCCTATCGGCTGCTTCCAAGGATAGCTTTATGTTTTCCTCTCTGTCTCTCATCATCTTCAAGACAACCGGCCAACCGAATTTGCCCAATACGAACAAAAGGACGGCAAAAACCAAAAACATCCAAAAGAACAAGCCTAACCCCGGCGTAAGTAATCCCATATCTCCGACAATTTAATGTTCAACACAAACATGGCAACCCAATCAATCATCAAGCTGCCATGTTAATCCGAATGTTTGTTACTTCATCAAAATGACCAACAAACAAACCACATTGGCAAACAAAGCAACCGCCTCGACCAATGCGGCAGCGATAATCATATTGGAACGAATATCGCCCGTAGCTTCCGGTTGTCTTGCAATAGCCTCCATACCGCTTTTACCGATATTTCCGATACCCAATCCTGCGCCAATCGCAGCAAGACCTGCACCTATTCCGGCCAAACCATAGCCGAACGGAGCCAAATTGCTAACAACTTCCAACAATACTGATAAAGATGTCATAACTGCTATTATTTAGTACTTTAACCATTAAACCCCTACCTGAAACCTTTCAAATAGGAACCCCAAAGGTATGTATTTTTTCTCTATACGCACTCAAACGATGTGCAAAAAAAAGCAAACAGAATTTCAAACACCTAACAAACAATCACTTGCAAAGTAAACGCAAAAGTTTTTCAGAAAAAACTTTGTCAGACTTGAACAAATGCCTACCTTTGCAGACGCAAAAGCAAGTCAAAACAGACGCTTTTCAAAAGTCTTCGTAGCTCAGTTGGTAGAGCAATTGACTCTTAATCAATGGGTCCAGGGTTCGAGTCCCTGCGAGGACACTCTTACAACCTCAGATTAGCTGAGCATGCCACTTTAGCTCAGTTGGTAGAGCGCCGCATTCGTAATGCGTAGGTCTGCGGTTCGAGTCCGCAATGTGGCTCAATGAAAATCCAAGAACAAATTAAGGAATTGGCAAAACATCACTTCGGTGATGTTATTGCTTTACGCAGACACCTGCACCAATATCCCGAATTATCCAAACAGGAAAAAGAAACAGCGAACTTCATCTGCAATTACCTCGGCAAGTTGCAAGGCGTATCATTCCGAAGAGACATAGCCGGACACGGCATTTGCGGATTTGTCGAGGGCAAACCCGCAAACAAATGTGTGGCATTGAGAGCCGATATGGACGCTCTGCCGATTTGCGAAAACACAAACCTCGACTTCAAATCGAAAAACGAAGGAGTGATGCATGCCTGCGGACACGACGTACACATGTCCGTACTGCTTGGAGCGATAACGATACTATCCGAACTCAGAGAACAATTCTCCGGCAAAGTAATGTTTATCTTCCAACCCTCCGAGGAACATTACCCGGGCGGAGCGATAACAATGCTCAATGCAGGAATATTCAACAATATAACTCCATCGAAGATATTCGCCCTCCATACAACCCCTGAAATGGACACGGGAAAGATAGGCATAAAAGAAGGCAAATACATGGCATCCACCGATGAGATATACATAGAGGTAAGAGGCAAAGGAGGACACGGAGCCACACCCGAACTCGACATAGACCCCATCGTGGCAGCCTCGCACGTCGTCATTGCACTCCAAACCCTCGTCAGCCGCAATGCCAATCCCACAATGCCGACAACCTTCTCCGTCGGCAGATTCATAGCCGAAGGAAGAACCAATATCATACCCTCGAAAGTCGATTTGGAATGCATAATCCGCACCTTCGACGAGGACTGGCGTAAACAAGCACACAAACTCATACACCGCATAGCCGAAAACACGGCAAAAGCCTACGGAGCGACAGCCGACGTCTTCATTGATCACGGCTACCCCTACGTATATAACAATCCCGAACTCGTCAAAGAAGCACGAACCATCGCAAAGGAATACCTCGGAGAAGAAAACGTCTTGGACATCAACATGCGGATGACAGCCGAAGACTTCTCGTACTTTGCCCAAAAAGTACCTGCATGCTACTTCCGTTTGGGAACAAGAATAGCAGGCAAGCCCATAACCAACCTTCACACCGCAAACTTCGATGTAGATGAACGATGCCTCGAATACGGCATGGGTATATCGGCTCTTTTCGCTATAAAAGGTTTAGAAACCATCGAGTAAGGCAATCCGTTTGCACCGCAACCTGTTTCAACAACCATAATTCACCGCTCAACACCCAAGCCGTGAACTCTCCGAGAACAGGCACGGAAGCAAAAACCAGCAAACATATAATCGAAAACAAAACCACTCCCACAAAAGGAACCACCAGCACATTCGCAAACAAAAAGAACAACGGAACATTGTGGAAACGCCAAACGACCATCGGCAACACAAACAACTGAGCCGACAATGTAACCGCAGCCGTTCCGCAAACTCCATGCAAAGGAGACGGCACTTTCTCCCGAATGATACAACCGAGCCTCGGCATGCAAATCATTATTCCCGCAACGGCAAGAAACGACATCTGAAAACCCACATCGAAAAGTATCAGAGGATCGAACAGCAACATAACGAAACAAGCAACCGCCAACACATTCAAACCATCGGAAGCATAAGCCGTCGTTCCCGTAATCAAAGCAATCGTCAACATAAGAGCCACCCTTAAAGCCGACGGCGTACACCCCACGAGAAACGCCATGGCCCACGCAATCGCAATCAACAAAAACCGTCTCAAATAAAACCCACTCTTCCCTGTCCAATGCAAAAATCGCAACACAACATTGAATATTCCTATCAATACACCTATATGCAAACCCGAGACACAAAGAATATGCGACAAACCCGCAACAGAGAAACTCAACCTCAAATCATCACCCAACTCCCTCTTATCCCCCAAAAGCACAGATGCCGACAAAGCCGCATTCTCCCTGCTTAAAGCAGAAGCATACAACCGCCTTTTCAGGAACTCGTTACAATCACTCGCCACAGACCTCACACCGACCCTCCGACCTTCCGATACCTTATACTTCCAAGCATACACAACATTATACAACCGCTTATGCCGCATATACCTCTCGTAATCGAAAGACGAATTTGCGAAATTCCTTATCCTGTACATCTTCGCACCCGTCTCCACATAAGACCCGTACACCAAATTCAACGAATCCTTTCTCGGAAAACAAAGCAGAACATCTCCACCGGTCTTATGCCATGAACAACCATCATAATACTCCGCAACCCCTGCCCTGTAAACATCATAATTCTTCCTGTCCCTATACCTTTCCTTAATGACATATCGAAAACTCTCCGCCACATCGAGATGACGTGAATAATGCTCCCTGACGATAAACACCGGCACCGAAGCATCGACAATGATAATGCCCAGAATAAACAAAACCAAAGGCACAATCACAGGGCGGGAAATCATTCCGTCATGCCCCGTCAAACCATCTAAACGTTGTAGAAACCCCATGCCATTCTTACCACTTTCCAAACCGCAAAGATACACCATTCCCTCTCATATCAAATAAACCCATACGGAAAAAACGAGAATAACGGCAGCGTATCGTTTCAAAACCTGCTGTCGGCATTGCCGAACTTGCCGGTAACTTGAAAAAAGTGTCAGTTTCTACTTGGAAAATTGACACTTTTACAGTAGGAAATTGACACTTTTCTACCTCAAAATTGACACTTTTTCACCCTAAAAGTGTCAATTTTCTCACCCTCCCATCAAGCTTGCAGACAATAGGCTCAACTTCAAGTATTTTCCCATCAGGTTCTGCGACGATTAAAACAGAGCGAAAGGGCAAGAAAAAAGCCTCGGAGGTTCTCACCTGCGAGGCTCACATAAATAATATATACTTAAATCATGAAAAAATCTATCGGATAATCATCTTGTGGGATTGTACTCATACCTGTTTTATCCCTTCAAAAATAAGGAAGAAGTTATTTCTGTCGCAAATAGTTCGCTACTCCACAACAAAACTTTTATCTATCAAATTACCAAAGTACACGGGAGGAAGCACATAACTGCTTAAAGGAGTACCCATGCTCTTTGCAAATATAACGCCACGTATAGAACCATAACACAGCGAAGCAAACTGAACCAACAAAGGGGGAGCGAATATAATGCGACCTTCCTTGGTCAACTCTTTGATCGAATCAGGGTGAATACCAAAATAGCTCTTCAACTCGGCTTTCACCAGAAGCTTTCCTTCTGCTGACATGTTTACTAAAATTCGGCTACAAAGCATTGAGTTCTCTTTATCAAAAGCAAACTGAGCCTCTGTTTGGAACATCACATCCTTATCTTTACAATAATTCTCCTCGAACATTGCAAATTGTTCCAGTTCCATTTTCTCATATTTGTACATCACTTGTTGTTCCATATCTCCTTCCATTTATGCAGCAACACCGACTGCCTGTACATACTCGCCTCTTGTTTGTTGATGACCATGGAATTTTACACTGCTTACTGCAAAAGCAGAAAATTGCGGCATGGTCGAAAAAGATACCACCGTACGATTCATATACGGCTTTGCCACAGAAATCAAATCCTCACCAATCACCCGCTGTATCTTACAAATAGTTTCCAATGTCAGATTTTCTCCTCCTTTAAGCAACTTTCCGACATACACAGCCGACACGCCCATCTTATCAGCCATATCCTTTTGCGTCATACCGGAAGTACGCAAATAGTAGTGTAATCCGAGGGCAATTTCTTGTGAAATCTTCAGCCAATCTCTATTCTTTTTTCGAGCCTCGGCAGCAAGTCTGCCGGTCTCACTTCTCGGCTTTGCTATCTGTGCAAGTTTTTCCTTATCAAATGGCATATTCCTCTGTCGTTTATGATTAATATCTATTCATATCATCACTGTCGAAAATACCTTGCTCGCAAAGGTATCTTCTCACTCTATCAATATCCTGCAACACATAATCTTTCAATCTCGGAGAATTTTGAATTGTATCCGCAAGCTTAATACCGCCGCCCGTTATCAAGTAAACATTACTATCCATCTTGATAGCATAGAGTCTAAGTAAAGACGGTCTGACTGTGCCATAAGACTTCATAGGTATCCATTCCAATTCATATTTGTATTTCCCCTCCAAATAGTGAAAATATGAATCATAATCAGGGTATCCGCCTCGTTTGCTATTCTCGTACAATGTTTCAAACAATTTCTCCAAATCCTCAGCCTCCGTCAACACTTGCTTTGCTGCATCTTCGGGTTCAGAGACTTTCACCCATATATCATCTTTCAAGAAATCTTTATTTCCCTCGATGAAAGAGATTACGCAATCAACGTCATTCCATGATCGGAACAACCTATCAAACTCATTTTCATCTCTGCCCTCATATCTCACACTGTAAATGTGCGGAGGGTAAATTTCCTCAATTTCCAACGTTAAAAGATAACTTATAAGTTTACTGCTCTGAAATTCGGTGCAAAAATAATACTTTTTCGGGACACTTGCAACTTTGGGGATAAAATTATTGCGAACCTTACAAAAGGCAGCAACAAACCGAGAACTTTGCTTGCAAATAAGGAAAAGAATGGGAGGGGCGAAAGAGATAAAGATGGCAAGAAAAAAGCCTCGGAGGTTCTCACCTGCGAGGCTCACATAAATATATACTTAAATCATGAAAATCTATCGGATAATCATCTTGTGGGATTGTACTGCGTTGCCGCTTTGTACTTTCACTACGTAGGCTCCGGCTTCTACGCCTTCCAAGGTGAAGTTTCTCTTGGTGGTTTCATATACCTTTTGTCCCAAGGTGTTATATACTTCCGCCTTTACGTTCTTACCGCCCTCGATGATGATGTTGCGGTTGTTGTTTCTTATGTTCAGTTCTTCCGCCGCTTCAATCTCGGTGATGGATACGTTCTTCTCACCTATCTTCAATTTGAAACGATCTGCATTCTCTCCGCTTGCGATGTTCACTGTATGGATGTCGCCTTGGTTCATGACGATTTCTTCTTCATTGTCGATCAGGGTCAAGCTGTATCCTTCGGGTATGTTTTCTGCTATGATTTCAACGCTTTGTGCTTCGCCGGATTTGATGTTCATGGTTGCGGTGTACGGCAATGCGTTCACTTCTTCTTTGCAGAGGTTGATGTCGTTGCATATCAAGTATGGTTCTGCCACGCTGCCGTCGCCGAATAATTTATTGGCATCGAAAATGTCGTATTCTGCTGTTGCGGCTTCGTTCTTGGCAAACATGACAGGGACTTTGTAGCCGTCGGTGGAGACCGATACGGTCAGAAAGTCTCTTTCGGCAGGGGTGCTTTTCGCTGTAGTGGTCGTGTAGCCGTCTATCATGCTTGGGGTAAAGGTTATATTCTCTGCCGTGTTCAAAAAGAAACCTGTACCGACAGGGATTGTACCTGTATGTGGTGTATCATAAGATGTACCGTTGTATATGTAGCAAACTTGTCCTTGTACACCGTTTAAAGCTACCAAGTCCGCTATCTTTATTGCTGCGGGATATGGGTTCGCCAATGCCACAAAATTTTGTACAAACAATTTGCTTTCAACAGCAATTCTTGTAACATCTCCGTTTACCAATGTTCCGTCTATGTTAAGGGTGTAGTCTGCATCCGGCCATGCGAAGATGCCCTCGCCCTCTTTGATATAGCTTTTGCTTGTTTCGTTCCAACGAAGGTAGTTTCCGTCCCATTCACCCTGTCTGTATTGCAATGCCCAGATGTCGCCTTCTACATTCGCCAATGGGGATATGCCTATGCCTTGCTCGCTTGCGGCTATCGGTAGACCGATGAAGTTCCATTGTCCGCCCTTAACCGGTTTTTGTATTACGGCATTGGTGATAACCTGTCCGCTTTGGTTGATGATACTGCCATTCTCCGTTATAACAACTTTCTGAATATTAGCAGGTATAGCATCACCACCTTCTCTCATCGTTATCTTATTATCTATTACCATTGCTGTATAACCATGAGTTTCTATAGTTCCACTATACTCAGGTCCAGAATACGGAGTCATATATGATGGATCCCATATTGTGTTTGGATACGAATTATCATCGGCGTAATTATCCACTCTGTATATTCCATCATGCACGGTTCTAACGACATTGGTGATACGATATTTGACATCTCCACCTGTCATAGTCCGGCAACTGATAACCTTACCTTTCGTAGGGTCGGGAATATATGCAATACCGCAACTCATATTTTTCCCCTCCTCTGTTGGCATAGCTTCGCTATAAGTCGAAGTGTTCTTTACCGTTCCATATACGAGACCGGCAATGCCACTGCATGCTCCACCTGTGTTTGTAACGGTAAACGCGTCTGTGGAAACATTATCAATCTCTCCATAACAGATATCGCAAATGCCTCCGACAGGTTCGGCACTCGATATGGTTAAATGAACATTATTTACATTCAAATTCTTTACAGTTCCGTACAGGTTGCCGAATAGAGAGGCATTGATGGAAAAGTTCTGTATTGTATGACCTTGTCCGTCGAAAGTACCTCTGAAACCGGCGTAGTCCGCAGGTCTTGTGAGACTGACTCCGTTCAAGTCTATATTTTCCGTCAGCGTTACGGTGAGTTCATCGGCGGAATGACTCCAAATGTATTGAAAAGCAGCAGAAAGGGTGTAGTTTCCGCTTTCCGTTCCGTTGATGATATGAACTTGTGCGTTTGCATTTACGGCAAACAGCGTGGCAAGGCAGCCGAGAACTGCCGTCAAAATAATCTTTTTCATGATGCTAATCCTCCTTTTTGTTGTTACGATAAACTTTCACTCCGGCGAAACCGCCTGCCAAGCCCAACAACAATAATGTTGCAGGGGCTATCGGTGCTTGTCCATCTCCTTTTACAGAATTGGCTCTGTCTGCGTTTGTGAAACTACTTGTTGTTGGTGTAGGCGGTTGCGGTGCCGAACCTGCTGCATTCGCCAACATAGGCAAAAGGCACATACCAAGTGCCAGCATGCAAATTTGTTTTTTCATCTCTTTATAATTATATATGTTACTTCAAACTCTCCTTGCCCTTATGCAATATATACATGCACTCTTTAAGGGATTGCAAAAGTACATAAGTATTTCTTTTCTTGCAACTACCTTGTTTTCAATGGTGTTATCGTTAACATTTCGACTTGGTCGAAATTATTATATTTTAATCTATTTAGTTTTCGGGGGGGGTAATTTTCAGGGTATGTGCGGTGCATTTGTTTGAAAAGTGTGTTTAATTATCAGAAAAGGGCGGAAAGTGTTAATCTTTGCCCGATACCTCACTTTTAACGGTTGTAAGGTTTCTTAAATGCCGAAATATACGTTTTTCCCTTGTCCTTTTCGGTAATTTCAACCGTCGGAAAGGGGGTTGTTTTTCGGCGAAACGCACCCCTCGATTTGTCGGAAAGGAACATACGCACGAACTGCCATTCGACGGAAATGGCTTTGCACGGCACTTATTGCTGCATTACAAATAAGTCGTGTATGCAATATCCGACTACAAAAGCCGGTCGGAATCGACCTCATGCAAAGCAGGAAAGATAAAGCGGCACTTCGTCATTGTCCGAACGCAGTTTCAGGCTTGACAAAACGGCGTAATAATTTTTTCTTTCGGCAGTTGGGAAAATTCTTTCGGCGGTTTATTTTCACTGAAATATCTATGCTGCACAACTATCGATGAACAACGGAGGCATTCGCATCAAAGGTCTTTCGTACAACAATTCCGGAGATGTGCAAATAGAGATAACATGCGAAAAGGCTGGCTATCTTACTCAACGAAAGGTCTATAATCTTCGTTCTGCCATCGACCGAAAATTGATGAATGCTCATTTCACTCTTGTGAAAGATGAGTAATCGGGTAATGAGGTAAGCTGAATGCCTCTCAGGGTTGGCAGTATAAAACAAGGTATTGTTTATGCTGCCAATTTCTTATATGAAGACTTATATACTTCATTGAGAGGAAGGTGCATCATGGAGTTCAAGCACGATATTATTTCCTGTTTCTTTCGACAGAGGGGATTATATGCCGTGTGCCATATAGGTCGAAGGGATTGTTTGGCTTGTGTATCTTGAAAATGAATTAGAGAAATAATTCTGATTTTGCTTTTGTTGCAAGGTGGTTGCGATGGTAAATAAAAGGGAGAGGTTACAACAGTATATCGGCAACGAGGTTCTTGTATCGAGATGTATAGGTGTCGTCGCTTTGCCTTATGATTATTTCGTTTGTTCTAAGTGGAGTTTCGATAGGGCTGTATGTGTTAATTACTCTTTCAATGGCTTTATCCGGCTTCGGCAATATTGTGGTTTGTTGTGCAAGGTGCATGCCTTCTGCAAGAAAAAACCGGCAGACTTCTTCGCTCTGCATCGGTGGCAATATGATTGTTACATAAGCAGAGGGGGTTATTATTTTTAGTATGCCATCGATAAGTTCGGAGAAGGGGAGCATGTTATTGTGTCTTGCAAGGTTTCTTCGTTTTTGCGGGGCATTGAGACTGTTCACGAAATATGGCGGATTGCTGATGACCATATCGTATGCTTTATAATTGACCGGTTCGGAGGCAAAGTCCTGAAAGGTCGTATGGACTGCCTGCATGCGGTCTCGGTATGGGCTTTGTGAGAAATTTTCTTCGGCTTGTTGTATGCTTGGTCGGTCTATATCTATTGCGGTTATGCGGGCTTCGGGATTGAATTGTGCCATAAGCATGGCAACAACTCCGCAACCGGTTCCTATATCAAGAATTTTGCCATTCCTATTGCGAGGTGCAAGGGCTGAAAGCAAGACAGCATCTGTCCCTACTTTCATCGTTGAAAGGCTGTGGTTTAATGCAAAGTGTTTGAATTGGAATTCCATCTGCATAAAAATCAAAAAGAGTTGCCCGATGAGGGACAACTCCGAATAAAATGAATCGACAATTATCAATAAGTGTCTTTGGCTCTTCGAGAAGCTGCATACATTATACGTAATGCTCCTGCTTTTCTGAGTTCTTGCTTGACGTCTGTTACATCTCCCATCTTTACTTCTTTACTGCACTTGATGGTTGTTGTAAGGAAAGGTTTGTCTTCTTCACTTCTTGCAGCTCTTTCTGCTTCAACGTAGGAAATGATGTCTCCAAGCTCTCCGAATTGGTCGTTCAACTGAAAACGCGTTGCAGAACCGTATTTTCTCTCGTCCAATGGTACTCCTATGTAGATGTAACTTACAAGGGACTTCTTCTCCAACTTTTGGATTTCCGATGCTTGAGGCACTTCTACTTTTACCATCAAGGTGCTTTCACGCATTGTGGTAATCACCATAAAGAAAAACAACAGCATGAAGATGATGTCCGACATGGAACCCATGTTCAACTCAGGTGCACCATCAGAATTTTTTTGTTTGAATTTTGCCATTACTTTTTCCCTCCTATGTTTTTAGGTTCCGCCTCAGATATGGCGATAGGTATTGCCTTATCTATGGCTTCTCTTTGTGCGTCTGAGCAGTCAATGTATGCTTTTCCGAATTTAACCCTTGCCATTTCATCTCTCAATTCATTGATGGCTGCCGTCAACTCGTTTTGTACCATAAGATACATCTCGTAAGAGGTGCCTCGGTCGTTTTGCAAGGAAATAACACCCTTTGAAACTTCAACCGTTCCCAACAAAGGTATATCCTTTGTCATCTTTTCAGGTAGGTTGTCCAAGTTCTGGGGGTTGGAAAGAAATTCTTTCGCTCTTTCTTTCAACATGTTGATTTCTCCGATTTCTCCATTGAAAAGGAGTCTGTCTTCTCTGTTGACCAATACAACGAAAGTATTTCTTCGGTGAATGTCCGGCGGCTTGACAGTCGGGTCTGATGGCGGCGGTAGTCGTCTTTGGATACCCATGTCCGTGTTGATGGAAGAAGTCAACAAGAAAAAGGTCAGCAACAAAAACGATATGTCCGACATAGACGCACTATTCAGTGCCGGTAACGATTTCTTTTTTCTTCTTGCCATGTTACTTTAATTTTTTTGCTATTTCTGCATAGAGAACAGACAATATCACGCCTCCGAATAGTACGTAAACGGTGTACATACATGCTCCTATCAGTTTGGAGTTGGAGTAATCGGAACCGGTTTTTTCGAATATTTCCTTAGGGACATCCGTTCCGGAAGATATTGCGTATGAAATAATCATTACAACAATCAATACTCCCACGCCGATTAGGGTTCCCATTTGTTTTTTCGGATCGTCTATCAGTCCTTTTACTATTTGTACGACTGCAAAACACGCAGCAACAACTATGCTTATGCAGAATAAGCCTATTACGCTCCAATATGCTACGTTCCATGCCATCATTGCCGTCGATTGTTCTGCAACCTGTTTGTTTTGGTCGAACATTATGCCGTAAACAACGGCACATATCGATGCTATGACACCTATAATGATGGCTATTGTCCAATATACTTTTCTAAAATCTTTCTTCATTTCTCCTCCTTGGTTTCAAAGTAATTACTCTGTTATACCTGTTTAGGTATAGGTTTGATTGTTGTGGTAAATTACTTTTTGCTGTTCTTTACCAAGATGTCCATGAATGTGATTGAAGAATCTTCCATCGTTGAAACCAAACCTTCTATCTTCGAAAGTAAGTAGTTGTAACAAATTTGAAGTGCCAAAGCTGTAATCAAACCGAAGACCGTGGTCAAAAGGGCGACTTTCATACCTCCTGCAACAACGGTTGGAGATATATCACCTGCTTTTTCGATGTCATCGAATGCTTGAACCATTCCGACAACCGTTCCCAAGAATCCGAATGATGGTGCAATGGCTATGAACAATGAAATCCACACCATGTTACTTTCCAATCTTGCCATTTGAACTCCACCATAAGAAGTCAAGGATTTTTCAACGTCTTCCAAACCATTGTCTATTCTGGACAAACCTTGGTAGAATATGGAAGCTACCGGTCCTCTTGTGTTACGGCAGACGTCCTTTGCTCCTTCAACATCACCTGCTACTATACGGTCTTCTATTTTTTTCAATAGTTTATCTGCATTAGTAGTTGCAAGGTTAAGATAAATAATACGTTCGATAACCAATGCCAAACCTAAAATCAAGCAAAGCAATATCGGCGTCATCCAGCCTACTCCACCTTCGATGTATTTTGTTTTCAAAGCTTGGTGGAAAGATTGTTCTGTGGCAGGTGCCGGTTGTTCAACTGCCGCCGGTTGCTCTTCAACCGCTGATTCTGTCGCTGAAACTGTTGTTTCAGTCTCGGCAGCTTTCGCATCTTGTGCAAAAACTGCACTTGATAGACCTAACGTCAATAACATTACTATTGACAAATAAGCACATACTTTTCTCATAGTGTTTTGTTGTTTTATTGTTTTTGTTATTACTGATTGATTTCGTCTTTCTCTCAATGGAGAGTGTGCAAATTTACAACCTTATTTCCGAAATGCAATTTTTCTTGTGGAAAAATCTTTCATTAGCAACGCTCGTGCCTGATTAGTAGCAATTTAATTTTGTTCAAAAGTATCTTTTACGGTAACGAGAACCTTGTCTATCCTCGTAAAATCCATATCTACTATTTCAAAGGTGAATTTGTTCCATTCGATTTTTTCTCCAAGTTTAGGTATTACCCCTATCTTCGAGAATATCAGCCCGCTAATGGTATTGTAATTATTATCCTGATACAAATCCTCCATATCGAAGTGGCTAAGGAAATCATAGAAAGAATATTGTCCGCCCACCAAATAGCTTCCGTCCGCCCTCTCCATGAATTCGTCTTCATCGTCTTCCGTCTCGAACTCGGAAGAATTGCCAACCAAGGATTCCAAAATATCGTTCATGGTCACCATGCCTTCAACAACGCCGAATTCATCTATTATCAAGGCATAATGGATTTTGCTCTTCTTGAAATTTTCGAGTGCATCATAGACGCTTACGCTTTCATGCAGATATTGGGGAGCTCTCATTATATCCTCAACCGTAGTAAAGCCGTCTAATTTGCTGAACAGGTCTTTCAAATATACCACTCCCACAATCTTGTCAAGGCTTTTGTTTGCAACTGGGTAGATGTAATGGACTTTTTTCGACAACTTGCTTTTGATGTTCTCCAAACTGTCATTTACATCCAACCATTCAAATTCCGTACGGTGCGTCATAAGTGAAGAAATGTCTCTGTCGCCCAAAGAAAACACCCTATCGACTATGTCATGTTCCCCTTCCTGAATTTCTCCGTCTTCCGTACTGTCGCTGATTATCGACTTTATTTCTTCCTCCGTAACGGTATTGCTATGTTTCTTTATTCCGAAAACAGAACTCAAACCTTGTGTGGAAACAGAAAGTAACCAAACAAAAGGATAGAACAATCTTGAAAGCAGATTCATCGGTTTGATAATCACTCCCGATATTTTCTCCGGACTGTTCATACCAAGTTTTTTTGGGAATAACTCACCCAAGACAAGCGTAACGTATGTTATGGATACGATTATTACCACTCTTGCAATTACTTCGGACGTGTATAAATCCAAACCCGATTTGCGTATAAACCTGCCAAGAGGTTCTATCAGGCTTTCGCCGGAATACATACCGGTTACAAGGCCTACCGCTGTTATCGCTATTTGTACGGTGGAAAGAAATTTGTCGGGATTTTCTGCTACTTCGAGTATCTGCTTTGAAGTTTTGTTTCCCTTCTTTGCTTCTGCATCGAGTTTGGACTTCCTTGAAGACACAACAGAAATTTCCGACATGGAGAAAATGCCGTTTACCAATATAAGCAAGAGGATTATAAGAAGTTCCACAGCCTAATCTTTTTTTTGTTCAGTCAATTCGTTTGCTGCATTATCCTCCACAACTTCTGCATCAATTTCATCTTCTTTCCTGGCAAAAATCAATGAAATCAATAATATGACAACTCCAACAGTTATGGAAACATCGGAAATATTGAATATCGCATTGAAGAATCGGAAATCATTTCCGCCGAAAAAAGGAATCCATTGCGGCAAAGTAGTATCTATTATCGGGAAATAAAACATATCCACGACCTTTCCCAGAAACATCGGAGCATATCCGCCTCTTTCCGGAAAGAATTGCGATACCGAAAAAAAAGTACTCTCGGAAAACAACAGCCCATAAAACATGGAATCTATTATATTACCCACCGCTCCTGCAAAAATCAAGGTAAAACTATAAACAGCCAATTTGTTTTCACCCTTCTTTATCAACTTCAACAAGTACCAGCCGATAAGAAACGAAGCAATAATCCTAAGGAAAGTCAAGACATATTTGCCGGCAACACCGCCGAAAGACATTCCGAACGCCATGCCTTCATTTTCTATGAAATGCAACTTGCACCAATCCCCTATTAAATCAACCTCTTCACCTATCGTAAAGTTCAATTTGACCCAAACCTTGACGATTTGGTCAATAAGAAGTATTGCGATTACTATGATAAGCGACTTCTTCACCAAACTTACTTTTTGTTCTGTTTAAGCTTCGCTTCAACGCTGAGAGTTGCATGAGGCACCAAACGTAACCTTTCTTTCGGAATAAGTTTTCCCGTTACCCGGCAAACACCATACGTCTTGTTTTCTATTCTGATTAAAGCAGATTCCAAATCCTTGATGAACTTCTGCTGTCTTGCAGCCATATTCGCATTATCCTCCTTGCTGCTTACATTGCCTCCTTCTTCCAATATTTTGAATGTTGGAGCCGTATCGCTTATATCATTGGCATCATTGGCAAACGCCTCCGTAAGCATTGCCAAATTCTCTTTTGCCTTCGCCAATTTATCCAATATAATCTCTTTGAACTCTTGCAACTCCTCATCGGAATATCGCACACGTTTACTATCTTCCATAGAAAATACGTTTCTCGAATCCTTTATATAGACATTATCTCTTTTTCTTTCACAGACACGACCTCATCGGTCTTTTTGATGAACTTATCCGTCACATCCTGTATTTCCTTTTCCAAGGACTTAATTTCATCTTCCGGCATACCGTTGTCTTTCAACTTCTTTACCTTTTCCAAAATGTTCCTACGGATATTTCTGATGCTCACTTTGGCATTTTCTGCCTCAGCCTTGGCTTTCTTGCATAACTCCTTACGTCTTTCCTCGGTAACAGGCGGTAAAATAATTCTTACCACATCGGCCTCAACTTTCGGAACAAAGCCCAAATTAGCCGCTTGTATAGCCTTGCCTATGGCTCCCAAAAGGCTCTTTTCCCAAGGTTGCACAACTATCTGCTTTGCGTCCGGAGTATTTATGTTGCCTATTTGATCCAATGGTGTCATTGTACCGTAATAATCAACCTTTACTCCTCCTAACATTGCAGGAGAGGCCTTGCCTGCTCGCAATTTTCCCAACTCTTTATCCAAATGGGCTACTGCCTCCGTCATTGATGCGTCTGCTTCGGACAACATCTTCTTAGCTTCATCATTCATATTTGATCGTGATTCTTTATTGTATTTTTACTGCTATTCTTGTATATGATTTTGTCTCGTTATCTTTCAATATCGAGAACTCAAACCGTGCTTCATTCGTATTTTTCAGTTCTCCTGTTCCGGCTATTCTATAATCATCGGTTCGCTTATCGAAAGACACAACTCGTTCATCGACCTCCGCCTCCACAACCTCCGAAGAAGGTAAGTCAAACAAACTACCACTCATCACAATAGCATCTTTATCAGATGCTTTCACCTTTATTGTTCCGGTGTAAGGTTTGGTATATTCCCCACCTTGTTGCATGTCTCCGCTCTCGACTATCGTCCAATTTCCCACCCAATCGGCAGATGTAATAATATCTTCATTGTCCTTGCAGGAAAACAAAGACAAAAATGAACATACCACCATTAAGAGGAAGAAACCCCTTCCTATATTACTCATTTTGAGTTTCAACACACCAATGCCTACAATTTTCACTTTGCAAAGATACGTATTATAACGATAGAACCTAACAAAAAGTACCTTTTTTGTCCTCCGTTTTTCAGGAAATGAGTAATTTTGGACTTTGAAAGGAAACCGAATATGATACGAAGACAAATTCCGAATGTTCTGACATTATCAAACCTGCTTTGCGGCATATTGGCGATATATTTCCTATATGATTTGGAAGGTTCTACCATACCGATACTACCATCATTGCTTATCATCGCAGGGGCAATATTCGATTTCTTCGATGGATTTACCGCAAGAGCTTTGAAAGTGTCGTCTCCCATCGGAAAAGAACTCGATTCTCTCGCCGACGTGGTTACTTTCGGGCTTGCACCTTCGTTGATTACGGTGGAACTATTGAAATCACAGGCATCTTTTGCCGACAATTCAAGCCTTATTTGTCTCATACCCTTATTCATGGCATTGATGTCCGCATACCGTTTGGCAAAATTCAACCTAGACGAGCGACAATCCACAAGTTTCATCGGTCTGCCTACCCCTGCCAATGCTTTATTGTGGCTTTCATTGCCGCTCCTTGTACATCTTTCCGAAAATAAAATACACCTGTGGGGATTATATAGCGAACAAATCTATGCTGCAATAACAGCATTTCTTACCAACCCTTATTTCATCTGCCTGACATCGCTCGTAATGGCAGGTTTGCTTGTAAGCGAATTGAAAATGTTCGCCTTGAAGTTCAAAAACTTCACTTGGCAGGACAATAAGGTGAAATTCATCTTTCTCATATCCTGCCTTGTGCTTTTGTTCGTCTTGAACTGTTTCGCAATCCCGTTCATAGTTCTGTTGTATATCATAATATCTATCATAACAAACACTTTTAAGAGATGAAATTCAACGTAGAAATCGATGTAATGCCGTTAAAGGCATTGTTGGATCCGCAAGGAAAAGCCGTAACATCAAGTATGCAAAACATAGGACTTGGCGTTATCACCAATGTAAGAATAGGCAAACATATAACATTGGACATCGAAGCTGCCAACGAGAAAGAAGCAGAAGAAAAAGTAAACAAAGCCTGCAAGGAGTTATTGCATAACCCCATCATGGAAAGTTACACTTTCTCCATCAAACAGGCATAAATCATGCCTGCACCTTTATCTATCGCCATAGAAGACTTCGACTACTGTCTGCCGGAAGAGAACATAGCGAAGTTTTCTTTGGCAGACAGAGACAAAGCAAAACTTCTTTGTTTATCGGAAAACGGAGAAATAACCGACAGAGTATTCTCCGAATTGCCGAATCTTTTGAACCAAAACACATTGTTGATACTCAACAATACGAAAGTAGTCTATGCACGTCTTTTTTTTCAAAAGGAAAGCGGTTCCACAATAGAAATTTTCTGTCTCGAACCGATAGAGCCTTGCGATATGCAGTTGGCATTCTCGGCAACCGAATGTTGCAAATGGAAGTGTCTCATCGGCAACAACAGAAAATGGAAAGAGGAATATATCTCCAGAACTTCGACAATAGGAAACAATTCCATAACCCTTACGGCTCGGAGAATAAAACCGGAAGACAACACATGGATTGTCGAATTCCGATGGGATAAAGGCAGGAGTTTCGCAGAAGTTTTGCAAAACATGGGCGTTGTTCCCTTACCTCCGTATCTGAAAAGAGAAGCAAAGGAACAAGACAAAACGGATTACCAAACAATATATGCAAATCCGGAAGGTTCCGTAGCCGCACCGACTGCAGGTTTGCATTTTTCCGATAAGACCTTTGAGGATTTGAAGAATAAAGGAATAAAATACGATTTCGTTACGCTTCATGTCGGTGCAGGAACATTCAAACCCGTAACCACCAAAACAATAGGAGAACATATAATGCACACTGAGAAAGTGTGTATAGACAAAAAGGTAATCGAGGATTTGCTTTCCGATTACAAGCGACAAACAATATGTGTCGGTACGACTTCCGTCAGAACGATGGAAAGCCTTTATTGGCACGGTGTAAAGTTGATTTCCGAAAGAGGTCGGTATCAGGACATGGACATAAAGCAATGGGAACCATACGAACAACCGACCGACATTCCTGCAAAAGAAGCCCTGCAAGCCGTACTGCACAGTTTGGAAGAAGAAAACCTTGACACGCTTTACGGTCAGACACAAATAATCATCGCCCCTACCTATAAATACAGACTTACCGATGGAATGATAACCAACTTCCACCAACCCAAAAGCACCCTACTTCTATTGGTCTCCGCAATGATAGGCGATGAGTGGAAAAAAGTTTATAAATTTGCACTTACACACAATTATAGGTTTCTTTCTTTCGGAGATGCCTGCCTGTTTCTAAGACCTTCAAAAACAAAATGAAGTTTTAACGGGAATGAAACGCCGTTCGGTCGAGCCGAAACGCCGTTTCGTGAAAATAAAACGGCGAAATAAAAAAACAAAACGAAGAAACAATGAAATACAAAAGGATTTTACTCAAACTCAGTGGCGAATCGCTCATGGGAGAGCAGGAATACGGTATCAGTCCCGACATGCTTGCACAGTATGCCGGGGAGATTAAATCCGCAAAAGAAAAAGGAGCGGAGATAGCCGTCGTAATAGGCGGAGGAAACATCTTTCGCGGTTTACAAGGAGCTGCAAAAGGAATGGACAGAGTGCAAGGAGATTATATGGGAATGCTTGCCACGATGATAAACTCCATGGCTCTGCAAGCCGAATTGGAAAAACAAGGAGTGAAAACGGAATTGCTCGGCGGCTTGGCAATAGAGCCTATATGCAAAGAGAGTTCCCGTCGTCGCATTAGCCAAGCCATCGAAGAAGGAAAGGTCGTAATTATAGGAGGAGGCACAGGCAACCCATACTTCACGACTGACACGGCATCGAGTCTCCGTGCAATAGAAATGAAAGCCGATGCCATCTTGAAAGGAACAAGAGTCGACGGCATTTACACCGCAGACCCCGAAAAGGATAAGACGGCAACCAAATACGGAAGTCTCACATACCAAGAGGCATTGAACAAACAATTAAAGATAATGGATCTTACGGCATTCGCTCTCTGCCAAGAGAACAACATGCCGATATATGTCTTCGATATGAACACCAAAGGTAACCTTCTGAAAGTCGTCGAAGGAGAACATATCGGCACGATAGTATCCGAATTTCCGAGCAAATAAATCTAATATATAACAAACAAGTAGAAGAAATGAGTACAAGAAGAAAATTATTGGCATTGATGGTTGCACTCGTAAGCATGAGTATGACATCTTTTGCATGCACGAACTTCCTTATCACCAAAGGAGCATCGAAAGACGGTTCCACCATGATTACCTACGCAGCCGATTCACACACTCTTTATGGAGAACTGTATTACAACCGAGCAGCCCGATATCCTGCCGGAACAATGTTGCAGGTAATCGATTGGGATTCCGGAAAACCGCTTATCAAAATTCCGCAAGTGGCAAATACCTACACAACCGTAGGCAACATGAACCAGTGGGGACTATCCATAGCAGAGACGACCTACGGCGGTAGAAACGAATTGGTCGATACAACCGGCGGAATAGACTACGGCAGTCTTATTTACCTCACTCTCCAAAGAGCGAAGACAGCAAGAGAAGCCATAAAGCAAATAGCGGAATTCGTTGAAACCTACGGATACTACTCTTCCGGAGAGAGTTTTTCCATAGCCGACGAAAACGAAGTATGGATAATGGAACTCATCGGCAAAGGAGCTCCTGTGTATGACAAAAAAGGCAAGGTGGATAAACGTTGGACGAAAGGAGCCGTATGGGTGGCTATGCGAGTTCCGGACGGATACATCAGCGGACACGCAAACCATGCAAGAATAACCACTTTTGCCCAAGAAACAAAAGGAAGTTTCAAATCCATATCATCCAAAAAGATGAAAGAAATATTCCGTCCCGAAGTCGAGGTTGTCTATGCACACGATGTAATAACATTTGCAAGACTTAAAGGATACTACACAGGCGAAAACAAAGACTTTTCTTTCAGCGACACATACGCACCATTGGATTTCTCCGGTGCAAGAGGCTGCGAAGCCAGAGTATATGCAGCATTTTTAAGATGCAACAAATCGATAAAAGAATACGAAGACTATGCAATGGGACACAACCTCAAACACCGTATGCCTTTGTGGATAAAGCCTGAAAACAAACTCGATGTCAAGGACGTAATGGAATTGATGAGAGACCATTATGAAGGCACACCTATGGATATGACCAAAGATTTGGGAGCAGGACCTTACGCATGCCCTTACCGTTGGAGACCTATGGGATTTAAGGTAAACGGCCAAAAATATATTCATGAAAGAGCAACCTCCACACAGCAAACCGGCTTCTCCTTCGTGGCACAATCACGTTCATGGATGCCTAATCCTGCAAAAGGAATTCTATGGTTCGGAGTCGATGACACCTATTCCACAGTATATGTACCGATGTACTGCTCGATAGAAAAGGTACCGGAATGCTTTGCAGAAGGCAACGGTAACATGGTAACCTACTCCGAAACCTCAGCTTTCTGGTTGTTCAACCTTGTAACCAACATGGCGTACTCCCGTTACTCCGATATGATTGTAGATATAAGAAAAGAACAAACCAAATTGGAATCTGCTTACATCAATGAAGTCGCACAAGTCGATAAACGCTTGCAGGCAGAAAACGGGAACGAGACCAAGATGAGGGAAATAATGACACAATTCTCCAATGCGAAAGCAGACCAAATGATGAAGTCATGGAAAAAACTCAGCCAGTTCCTTTTGGTCAAATACATCGATGGAAACATCAAAAAAGAAACCAATGGCAAGTTTGAAGAAAGTCCTTACCGTAAGGGACAATGCGTCTTCCCTGAACAACCTGAATATCCGCAAAAATGGTATGAGATGATAATCAAAGACCATGGCGATATAATCAAAGTGCCGACAAACAACCAATAATACGACAAACAACGAAATCGAGGAACAACGAAAACTGTTCCTCGATTTTTGTTTTACCCGAGATCGTATAGCAAATAAAACCATTCGATTTTTCAAGAAGAAACGAGAAAGCAAGCCCTCACTTGCCGATTATGTACAACAAATATTCGATACCGCAGGCATAACTCCCCGTCGTAAGGAAATATGTTTGTAACGGAAGTCGATGCAATATGCACCACGTTAAACGCTGAAATGAACCGGCGTGTGGATTTACTGATGTTCTCAGGCGGTGTGGAATTTGCCGAAATATAGTTTTAATTTTATCGATTGAAAAGCCTGTTTGGTCGATTGATTGCAGCGATTTGACGATGAAATTTGTTTTTCGCATGAGTGGGACTGTAAATTTGCTCTCGGAAATCGGTAGAATAGGAACATGATGAAATCTTGGAAAGGAATTTGGGTTTATTTGGGTTTTGTTTGGTTTTGCGGTGCAGTTCTCACAAACCGGAGTGCTTTTTCACAAAGTTCTCCATGGTCTTTGGAGGACTGCATTTCTTATGCAAGGCAGAACAATCTCAATGTACGCAGGTCGTATTTGAAAACCCTTGTGCAGGAGGAAGATTACTTGCAGAGCCGCTCGCAGTTGCTTCCGGAGGTCGGCTTTAACACGGGTCAGAATTTCTCTTATACGAATAAAAACGGCACAGGTGTTTACAGCGGTACTTATGATTTGTCGGCTTCTTGGAGCTTGACTTGCGGTAAATTATTGAACGATATAAAGCAAAAGGATTTGTCCCGCAAGATTGCCCAAACGGATTATCTTGCAACACAGGACGAGATTATGCTTTCCATCGTTCAGGCGTATGTGGAGTGCCTTTACGCTCGTGAGGCTTTGAAAACTAATGAGGCTTCGCTTTTGCTTTCGGACAGTTTACTGAAGCGTGCGGAGAAAATGTTTGAACTGGGAAGTATTTCACAAGTGGATTTGTCTCTTTTCTCCAATCAGAAGGCGAATTACCGATATCAAAAGGTGCAGGCGGAGAATGCTCTTGTCAAAAGTAAATTGGCGTTGAAGCAATTATTGGAATTGAAGGAAAATGTGGAGATTGCGGATATGGAAGTGTCGGAGGATTATGTGATGAGTCCTGTTCTCTCAACGGAATATTTATATGACAAAGCTTTGAACTTCGTTCCGCAGCTTGTAATGGCTCAACAAAACTCGGATTTGGCTTCTTTGGCTATGAAAAGTGCCAAGTTGTCCTATCTTCCCACTTTCAGGCTTTCGGCAGGTGTGAATACAGGTTACAACAGCAGTTCTTCTCTTTCGTTGTCGAGACAGTTGGAAAGTTCGTTTTACGAGAATATCGGTTTGAACATAAGCATTCCGATTTACTCCAAGCGAAGCAACAAGACGGCTGTGAACACAGCAAAAATCAATATGCTGCAACAGGAGAACGAGTTGGAGATGATAAAGAAGGACATTTACAGAACCATTGATGAATTGCGTTTGGAATTAGTCAATTACCAATCTTCATTGGTTGCGGCGAAGGCAGGCTTGGAGGCTTCGGAAGAAAGTTACAAATTGGTGAGCAAACAATTCGATTTGGGTTTGAAAACAACCTTTGAATTACTGAGCCAAAGCAACGATTTGTTCTCTGCAAAACAGAATCTACTGCAAACAAAGTATCAAGCTTTGATAAGAATTTTATTGTTGAAATATTACGGAAATGAGGAGGTGAAACTATGAAATCCAAAAAGAAGAAAGTGATTGTGATAGGCGTTGTCGTGATTTTGGCGGCAGTATCGGCTATATTGATTTTCGGACGCGGGAAAAAGCAACCCAAGGTGGCATTGCAGGAAGCAACAGTCGGCATTGCCGATATAAGCAGCTATATTTCCGCTACGGGAACCATAGAACCGACGAACAAAGTCGAGGTAGGAACACAGGTATCCGGTAAGATAGAGACGCTTTATGTAGATTATAATTCGGTTGTCAAAAAAGGTCAGGTGCTGGCGGAATTGGATAGAGAGAACCTGCAAAACGAATTGACCGCAAAACAGAACAATTTGGAAAGTGCAAAAACGGAGTATGAGTACAAGAAAAAAAATCATGAACGTAACAAGGCTCTGCATGAGCAGAAACTGATAAGCGACAGCGACTATGAGACATCTCTTTACGAGTATTCCAAAGCTCTGACCAACTATAAAACGGCACAAACCGAGTTGGCAAAAAGCAGAACCAACCTTGCATACGCCACGATTTACTCTCCAATAGACGGGGTCGTGATTTCAAGAGCCGTGGAACAGGGGCAAACGGTGGCAGCCTCGTTTTCAACGCCGACATTGTTTACCATTGCTCAGGATTTGACCCAGATGCAGGTAGTGGCAGACGTCGACGAAGCCGACATCGGGCAGGTCAAAGAAGGACAAAGGGTGTCCTTTACGGTCGATGCTTATCCCGATGAGGTGTTTGAGGGAAAAGTAAGACAGGTACGCTTGGAAGCGACGACCACATCAAATGTCGTAACATACGCATGCGTAATCGATGCACCGAATGCAGAGGGTAAACTTATGCCGGGCTTGACGGCGAACGTGAATATCTACACCAATGAAAGGAGTGCTGAGTATTCCGACAAAGGCTTTGAGCTTTACACCTCCTGCCGATTTATTGGGAAAGGACTATATGATAGAAACTATAAAGGGCGATAAAACAGGCAAACATGTGTGGCTATTGCAAGGAAAGAGACTCTATGCGAAACAAGTCAAGGTAGGAATGAGCGGTGGCGGGTTGACGGAAATCGTTTCGGGCTTGAAACAGGGAGAAAAGATTGTAGGCGGACTGGAAACATCGTTAAACCCTATTCCTAACCCTGATGAACAAGGAGCAAAAGGAGCTTTCTCAATGCCACGTCCCGGAGATAAGAAAAAGAAATAGAGGTTGGCTGAGGACAATCGTTTTAATTTCAATGTGCAGACATGAAAATAATAGAGTTAAAGGGTTTGAAGAAGTATTTCTTTGTCGGAGGAGAGACAGTAAAGGCTCTGAAAGGCATAGATTTCTCGATAGAGCAGGGAGAGTTCGTTACCATAATGGGCAAGAGCGGCTCGGGTAAATCCACGTTGTTGAATATTCTCGGATGTTTGGACGTGGCAAGTGAAGGAGATTATTTTTTGGACGGAGTAGATGTAAGGCAGATGAGCAAGGACGAGAGAGCTGTGTTGAGGAACCGTAAAATAGGTTTTGTGTTTCAGTCCTACAATCTTCTTGCAAAAACAACCTCTTTGGAGAACGTGGAATTACCTTTGATGTACAACTCCTCGTATGATAAAAATCAAAGGAAGGAACTTGCGATAGAGGCTTTGAAGATGGTCGGATTGGAGCAGAGAATTTACCATAAGTCGAATCAGATGTCCGGAGGACAGCAACAAAGAGTTGCCATAGCAAGAGCATTGGTCAACAAACCTGTAATGATTCTTGCAGATGAAGCAACAGGAAATCTTGACACCAAGACATCGTTTGAAATACTCTCTTTGTTCCAGCATTTGCACGCTCAGGGTTGCACGATTGTCTTTGTAACCCACAATCCCGAGATTGCACTCTATTCGACACGCAACATAGTTCTGCAAGATGGAGAAGTGATAGAAGACAGCGTCAACAAGAACAGAAAAATCCTGTAAAGAATAACGAAAAACAAGCGATATGATGATAGAGAACCTTATAACCATAGCATTGAAGGCTTTGAACAATAATAAAATGAGGTGCATCCTTACAATGCTTGGCATTATCATAGGAGTTTGTTCCGTGATAGTGATGTTGGCAATAGGACAAGGAAGCAAGGAAAGCATAAAGAAGCAAGTCAGTGAAATGGGAAGCAACATGATTATGTTGCACCCAGGAAATATGAAAAGAGGCGGTGTCGCACAAAGCTCGTCTTCCATGCAGAGTTTAAAGTTGAAAGATTATGAAGACTTGAAAGAAGAATGTATGTACATAACCGCAATCTCTCCGATAGTGAACGGAAGCGGTCAGTTGGTATATGGTTCCAACAACCACCCTTGTTCGATTACCGGTTGCAACGAAGACTATCTGAAAATCCGCTGTTACAATATCGCAAGCGGCGAAATGTTTTCATCACAAGACATAACATCGGCAGCGAAAGTCTGTGTTGTCGGCAAAACCGTGATAGATAAATTATTCGGTTCTTCGGAAGACCCGATTGGAAAGGTCATTCGTTATGGAACAATTCCCTTGACGATAGTCGGAGTTTTGGAAAGCAAAGGATATAATTCCATGGGACAGGACCAAGACGATTGTGTGATTGCTCCTTATACCACAATACAAAAGCGGGTTCTTGCAATCACTCATTTGCAGAGTATAATAGCTTCTGCAATAAGCGAAGACATGACGGAGAATGCCACAGATGAGATGAGAACAATACTGAGAAGAAACCATAAAATCACAACTGATGATGAGAATTCGGACGATTTTGAAATCCGCTCGCAGGAAGAATTAGCTTCAATGATGAATTCCATGAGCGATACCATGACTGTGCTTTTGAGTTGCGTCGCAGGAATATCTTTGGTGGTCGGAGGTATCGGCATAATGAACATAATGTATGTCTCGGTAACCGAAAGGACAAAAGAAATCGGTCTCAGAATGAGCGTGGGAGCAAAAGGCAGGGATATATTGTTGCAATTCCTTGTGGAGGCTGTGATAATCTCTGTTACGGGAGGAGTGATTGGTGTATTATCGGGAGTTATCATATCTTCCCTCATCTCCTTTTTAGGTTCGTGGAAAGTATCCATATCTGTCTTTTCGATAGTTTTGAGTTTTGCAGTCTGCTGTTTCGTCGGCATATTCTTCGGTTGGTATCCTGCAAAGAAAGCTTCACGCCTCAATCCCATCGAAGCAATAAGGTACGAATGACATACATAAAACCCACTCTTCTTTCCGAAATAATAAAAGCAAAGAAATGAGCGTTGAAAAGGAGATGCGTATGAATGCAAGCATAAAAAGGTATGTATATGTGTTCTTACACATAATCATGTGGGGGATTGTCTTTGCCGGACCTTTCTTTCCTCCTTACCATCCGCACATTCGTGAAAGCGGGTTCATACTTATGCACTTCATTAAAGTAGGAACAATGTGTTGCTTCTTCTATGCAAATTACTTTTTCTTGATAGACATATTACTTTTCAAGAATAAGTTCGCACGTTTCTTCGCATTGAATTTGCTGCTCATTGTTGCATGTTCTCTGTTTACGCATTTCTTGTTCGGAATCATCGGTTCTCATCGCCATATCGGCTCGTTGTTGGAGAACATCCTTATGGTGCTTCGCAATTCCATACCTTTGTTGACCGCTTTCGCCTTTGCACTGTGCATAAAGCTGAGTTTGCGATGGCTGGATAACGAAAAGGAAAGAGAAAGGGTCGAAAAGTTGAAATCCGAATGCGAATTGCAAAACCTCAAAAACCAACTTAACCCGCACTTCCTTATAAACACATTGAACAATATCTATGTTCTGATAAGTCTTTCGGACAAAAAGGCACAAGATGCGGTTCTTGCATTGAGCAAATTGCTGAGATACGTCCTGAATGTCAACGAATGCAATACCGTTCCGCTCGTTCAGGAAGTCGAGTTCCTGAAAAACTACATCGAGTTAATGAAATTACGCCAACGAAAGGGCGTAAATGTAAGCACGAACTTCAATATAAATAACGCAAGCACCAAACAAGTGGCACCGCTTCTTCATATAAGTTTGATTGAAAATGCGTTCAAACACGGCGTAAGTCCCGATAAAGATTCCGAAATAGAAATCAGCATGAATGAAACTTCCCGTGGTGTAAATTGTATCATAAAAAACACGGATTACCCGAAGACACAGCAGGACAGAAGCGGTAGCGGGATAGGATTGGAACAGCTTAGGAAACGCTTGGAAGCCCAATACAAGGGTAAATATACGTATAAGACGGAAGTGAAAGACGGATACTATATGGTAGAACTTAATATGGATTTATCATGAAGTTGAAATGTGTAGCAATAGACGACGAACCATTGGCTCTGACTTTGATTGAGAATTACATAAAGCAGACCGCCTTTTTGGAATTTGCGGGAGGGTTCAACTCTGCCGTGGAAAGCCTCTCTGTAATGCAGAAAGACAAAATCGATATAGTCTTCCTCGATATACAAATGCCCGGATTGAACGGAATGGAGTTCGCAAAGAGTTTGGGGAAAGAAACAAAAATCGTATTCATCACGGCTTTCGACCAATATGCAATAGACGGTTACAAGGTCGGAGCCTACGATTATTTACTCAAACCAGTGTCCTACAAGGATTTTTACAATACCGTAAGCAAACTATTCGCCGAAAAAGAAAATCAACCTGTTATCTCGGCAGACACTTCCGAGGAATTCCTGTTCGTGAAAGCAGAAGGCAAATTCATGAAATTGAGGTTTGCGGATATAAGCTACATAGAGGGCGTGAAGGATTACGTCAACATTCATTTCAAAGACCAAACCAAAATGCCTTTGTTAAGTTTGAACCGAATGAAAAACATGGAAGCGATATTGCCTCCGTCATTTTTCAGGATACATAAGTCTTTCATCGTAAACATGGAGGCAATAGATTACATAGAACGCAGTCATGTCGTAATAGGACGAGACCGCATACCGATGGGCAACAAATATGTGGATATGAAAGCACTTTCCGAAGAAAAAGTACTTTCTCCCGATAAACTCTTGAACTGTTTGAAACAGGAATAAGCAAATTTCAATCTGCTATTTTGCCGTATCCCTTCTACCGGAAAACTTCTCTTTAAGAGTTATTCTTTTTCTTGAAATATTATTTCCGTTGGCTGCTTTTGCATCATACTTTCTCGCAATAAACTCTGCAAGAGAAATTCGTCTTTTTCCCTTAACCGCTTCTTCCGAAGGAGCTTCTCTTTTTTCGACAACCTCATCGGCTGACATCTCTTCCGGTATCGTTTCCCTATTTTCGGTTTCCGCTATGTTCTGTGGCAAAGATGACAAATCAGCCAGTCCGTACGTCTCTATAAGATTTATGAGCAACTGCGGATAATCGGGATTTGTGGCATAGCCTGCTCGTTTCAATCCTTTCGCCCATGCTTTGTAGTCCTTGATATCCAATTCAAACAAATCCGCATAGCGTTTCTTTTTCAAGAATAGCGAATGGTCTGTATAGGATTCCTCTGCCGACGCATACACTCTGAAACATTCGTTTTTCTTGTCATCATCTTTGTAAAACTTCTCACCCTCCCAATCCCTGTGACATTTTATTCCGAAATGATTATTCGCTTCCACCGCCAAGCGACTTGTACCACTGCCCGACTCCAATATACCTTGGGCAAGAGTTATGCAGGCAGGAATTTTGTAAAGCCTTTCCTGCTCTTGTGCAATGGCTTTATATTTGTCGATATAGTCCGAAGTCGCCTTGTTCAAACTCTGAGACCGCAAGCCCGAACAGCATATCAATGACAAGAACACAAGAAGAAATCTCTTCATTTCAAGAAAAAGTTAGTGTTTTTTGCACTGCAAAGATACTCATTTCCCGTTTTATATCGTTTCTACTTAAACAAGACAAAGCAAAACAAGTAAAACAATAAACCATATTCGATATGAAACGCTTCATCAAAGCATTTGTATGCCTGCTTGCCATAGTTGCAAGTTTACAATTTAACAATGAGGCATTCGCCTCACGTTACAATCGTTCAAAAGCGAGGAACGTCATCTCCAAAACCGCTTACATCATAGACCAAGCCTATAATGTGGCGAATTATTACAATTATTGGAGTAGCAGTTACCTTTCCCGTGCAGTATATTACAACGACTATGCACAGGAACTTTATCACCATCGTTCCTATCGTTCTGCCATACGGTATTCACTGCGAGCGAGAGAATACGCTCTTTATGTCATCGATAACTGCGATGATTACTGGGAATTCTTCTACTACACCTATTACGGTTGGAGCCATGTCTATGGATATAATCCGAGCTTTGCTTATTCCGCAGGGTATAGAGACGGATTTTATGACGGTTACTACGCAGCTTATTGCGACAGACATCATCACGATTACAGACATGACCCGCACTATCGTCCGAACGGGCATTACAACAACCGTCCCAATGTAAGCACAACCGTAATCGGCAGAGGAAATACGGGAACCGTTACATCCGGCAACCACAACGGAGGCGGAACGACGATAACCCGTCCCGGTTTTGTGCCAAGCAGCGAAACCGAAGTCGGCAACTATAAAAATTTAAGCCTCGGAGAATACTTCTCCAATGAAGAAAAGACTTTATTGAAGGACTTGCCGAACGAAAAGATTTTGGAAAACGATTTCCGAAGCAACAAGCCGAATGTATCTTTCAACGATCAAGCCTTATCGAAGAACAAATCTGTACTGGAACGTAACAAAACAAATGCTCAAAACTTCTCAAAGAAAGAAGACTCCAAAGCAATATCCCGCGTAAGCATAGAAAGACCCGTAAAGATAAGTACGGAGAAAAACTCTCAAAGCAAAACGACACCTGTCGTTAAGCCTATAAGAAATACAAATTCGGAGAATACAGGTAACAATCCTATTGCCAAACCTATCGACAAGCGTAATAATTCGGAAAATGTACCGCTCAAAAAACCGGAAGTGAAGAACCGTGAATTCAACAGAGAAAACAAGACGGAAAAACCTGTCATCAACAGACCCGATAACAACAGAAAAAGCAACACAAGCGGAAAAACCTCCATGGAAAGGAAGTTCGACAACAACAGAAACAAGGATAACCGCGGTATCATAAGCAGACCTGCGAACACTAAACCGTCGAATCCCAATGCTTCAAAGAGTCGCAACATTTCCAAGTCCTCTTCCGTCAGCAAATCAAGTTCTGCAAAACCGCAAAGCAGAAAAATATCAACGGAAAAGTCAAACAATAAAAATTCGGATAGAAAACTTCAAAGACGATAAACCATGAAAAAAATTGTTTTTATTATCTCTTTGCTTTGTGTCGGCACTTTGGTCGCACAAAAGTCCGTAAAGGCAGACGCAGACAAAGTTACGATTTATTATGACGGAGCTTTGGTCGAAAAAAGTGCCAAAGTAAGCCTCAAAGCTGGGGACAATACCTTTATATTTAAGGCAAACAGCCCTTTCCTTTGGGAAAACAGCATACAGTTCGAGGCGAATGACAACTTCATGATAACGGATTTCACACCTGTATTTGCTCCTTCTGCCGAGTACTACTCATACGAGGATAAGCTACCTGCAAAAGAAAAACAGCGTTACCTGCAAATAAAAGACTCCATCGGGCATTTGACCAAACGTTTGGAAGAACTGAAAACTTATAAAGCCGTATTGCAGAAACAAGCCGATGCCTTAACCTCGATGAAAGTCATAAGCCAATCTCAAACCGTTGATTCATTGCCTAAAATCAAAGAGTCCTTGGATTATTACCGCATGAAAATGATGGAAATAACCAAAGAGAAAATGTCAACCGATGAGAAAATAACTTTCCACACCGATTTGCTCGACAGACAGAAGCATTTGCTTGCGGTCTTTCAAATAGAGTATCCTACCAAACAGAGTAATCAATCTTCGATAAGAGGATATTATATCAGGGTAAACGTTTATGCCGAAAGAGATATTCCTTCCATCGATTTGAAATACTCATACATTTGCAGCGGTACGCGATGGTATCCAAGCTATGACGTAAAGCTATATTCCGATAAGGACGATGTCCGTTTCATTCTCAAAGCCAATCTTATAAACGACAGCTACGAGGATTGGAAAGACGTTATCCTTACTTTCTCTTGCGAAAGCGTGAACGACAACCGTTTCATCGAACAGACTTATCCCTATTATATAAGCAACACTGCCGTTAAGCCTCCGGCAGCAAAGCGAAGCAGGAGTATGGAAGCAAAAGCAGTGGAAGTTTTAGAGTACGAAATTCCTCCGCTTTCAGAAAACGAAGATAATGGTGATGCATTAGCACTTAGTGTCGATGCTATTGCAGCTCCGATTGGCGGCATAACGGATTATACTACTTCTGCAAACAGTCTTTTGGGGAAGGAATATACCGTAGGAAGAAAGTACAGCATTCGCAGTGAAAGCAAAACCAAGACCATCGCTCTCCAAACGAATGATACGAAAGTCGATTACAACTACGTCATAAGACCGAAAAATGACCTGCGTGCCTATCTTCAAGCCGGCATTACCTCATGGCAGGAGGCGGAACTTGTGGATGCAGATGCCAACGTATATTTCGACAACAAGTATTCCACTCAAACCTACGTCAACCCTTCGACAACGCAAAGCGATACCATGCATCTGCAACTCGGAGCGGACAAACGCATAAACGTATGTCGTAAGGTGAACAAGTCAACACCGTCGAAGACCTCATTTGTGGGCAAAGGCGTGGAAACGATAGTAGAAGTAACAATCCAAGTCAAGAACAACAACCTTAAAGACATCAATGCCGAAATCGAAGACAGACTTCCGATAACGAGAGACCCCGAAATAAAAATCCAAGCCTTGGATTTGCAGGGTGCGGAGTACGAAGAAGAGAGCGGAAAACTGCATTGGAATCTTCATCTGAAAGCGGGAGAGATGCAAACCCTCAAAGTGAAGTACAGCGTACGTTATCCGAAAGGGTACATACTCGATTTGGAATAACGCATAAGAATAAGAAACTCCGCTTTTTTGCGAACACAAAACCTAAACAGCGTTTCAGTCAGACTGAAACGCTGTTTGCCTCATATCAAAGCAAATATACAATCCCTGAACCAAATTGATGCAGGCAGTACTCCGCAAAAGCATGTATGGCAATACTTTTGCAGGTACTCATTCATTCGGCAGTGTATTCTTATTCGTCGAATTTGCAGAAACATAGTTCGAATACAAAACAATAAGCCTTCGATATACGTTTTGACGATACAAACATAAAAACACGGAACATGAAATCAAAGCCGAAATGTTGTATTCCGCTAATGCTTATCATTGTAACGATGATTAGTTGCGGCTTCAATAATAAGACAAATGAAGAGACAGAGAAAACGAACCTTGAAAAGATCGAGCCTTCATCTGTAAAGAGCAAGCCGAAAAGCATAGTGAGTGCAAAGACATACGAATTTTCAGACGCATGTTGCAATTTGCAGATGAAGTATCCTCAATTTTCAGGCTCGAAATACATTTTCCTCAACAGGGAAATAGTGAAAACGGCAAACGATTTGAGAGATGAAGCCCGTTCTGCCGACTTATGCAAAGAGATGAAGCAGTTCAATCCGGATTTCAAGGCGGAAGCTCGTGCGGATTACAAGATTTGGCAGGAGAATTCCGAACTGCTCAGTCTTTGCATGGAGACATATATCTTCCTTGGCGGAGCTCACGGAATGCCGTGCAAAATTCCGTATAACATAGACATTAAAACAGGGAAGAAAATATCTTTGGACGAATTTTTTATCGCAGGCTACGACTACAAAAGTCCGATAAACGCTTTCATCAAAAAGAAAATAGCCGAACGTCCCGAAGAATTCTTTTCCGAAGAGTTCAAAGGAATAACCTCCGAGACAGGATTCTACACAGACGGTGCCTATCTACATATTTTCTTTCCTCCGTACGAAATAGCACCTTACAGTAGCGGTTTTCCGACATTCGACATACCGTTGTCCGATTTTGAAAATAATCTGAGATACCGATAAATCAAATCGATAAAGAATGATACAAGATGATTTGTTTGCCTTACAGGACAAACAATACAAAGAGTTTTCATCAAAGCTCATGCCTTCCGTTGCAACCGAAAAAGTAATCGGAATACGCACTCCCGCATTGAGACAATATGCAAAGCAAATCGATGGAAGCACTCTTGCACTACAATTTCTGAAACAGCTTCCGCACGAATATTTCGAGGAGAACAATCTGCACGCTTTTCTTTTGGAACAATTCAAAGACTATGAAGAGTGCATAAAATGCCTGAACGAATTTCTCCCGTATATAGATAATTGGGCGACATGCGATTGCTTCAATCCCAAATGCTTCAAAAAAAACTTACCCTCACTGATTGACCGAATCAAAACATGGATTGCCTCAGAACATACCTATACAAGGCGTTACGGAATAGTCATGTTGATGCGGTATTACTTGGAACAAGATACATTCAAGCCCGAATACCTCGACATTGTTGCCGCAATCCGAAGCGACGAATACTATATCAAGATGGCACAAGCATGGTACTTTGCAACCGCCTTGGCAAAGCAATATGCGGCAACGCTCCCGATAATATCACAACGGCGTCTCGATACATGGACGCACAACAAAACGATACAAAAAGCAAAAGAAAGTTTCCGTGTAAGCCCCGAACAAAAAGCAGAGTTGCAAAAACTCAAAATAAATGGCAAATCACGTTGACACCCTGCCGAACAAAGAGAAAGCGAGACACTTAAAACCCTAAATCCGTCTCGCTTTGCATTTGAAGGAACAATTAAAATTAGAAACGACTTATAAAATCTTCACGCTGCAAAATTACAACCGCACCCTGCACCCTGCAATACCCAAATCAGAGTATTTTATAAACCCATCGTTTTACCGTCTCCATAACTCCTTGCAACAAAGGCAGAAAGCGAAATGCCGTTCGAGAGGGATTAAAACGCCGAAAGAATTTACTCAAACGGCGTTCCGACAAATTCTTTCGGCGTTTCATTTCATGGAAACGGTGTTTCGGTTTTGCGGGTTCGGGAAAGTGGTTGCTTCGTATGCCGAGCAGATATTCGGAAAGCTGTTTGCACATCTGCCGAAAGGGCTTTCACCGGGCTTGTTCGCTTTTGCGGTATTTATTCGTACCTTTGCATTTCAAATGTTTTTGTTGACAGATGGATAAAAGAACGGAATTGGAGGATTTGGGCGAATTCGGCTTGATCGAAAGGCTGAATTTCCCGCAGTGTAACGAGATAAGAAATACGAGTACATTGCTTTCGGTGGGTGATGATGCGGCTTGTTTGGGTTATGGTGGCAAGGGGATATTGGTTTTCACAGATGCTTTGGTCGAAGGGGTGCATTTCGATATGACATACACACCCTTGAAGCATCTGGGATATAAAGCATGTGTGGTAAACTTCTCCGATATTTACGCAATGAATGCACGCCCGAAACAAATCACCATTACATTGGCTGTAAGCAACCGTTTCTCCGTGGAGGCTTTGGAGGAACTTTATGCGGGTATTCATCTGGCTTGCGAGAGATACGGTGTCGATGTCGTGGGAGGGGATACGACAAGCAGCAAAAGCGGTATGTTCCTTTCCATTACCGTATTGGGAGAGGCAGAAAAGGATAAGGTAGTCAGGAGAAAGGGTGCCGAAGTACATGATTTGGTTTGCGTAAGCGGCGACTTGGGTGCGGCATACGCAGGACTGTTGGTGCTTCAACGGGAAAAGGCAGCATGGTTGGTCAATCCCGATATGCAACCGGAGTTAAAGGATTACGAGTATGTTCTGCAAAGGCAACTGAAACCCGAAGCGGGAAAAAGAACGATTGATTTCTTTGAACAAGAAGGCATAGTTCCGAGTTCCATGATTGATATATCGGATGGCTTGGCTTCCGAAATGTTGCATATCTGCAAACATTCGGATGTGGGTTGCGAATTGTACTTGAACAAAATTCCGATAGACCAAAGAACGTCCAAGGTTTATGAAGAATTCAAGATATTGGCAGATACCGGTGCTTTGAACGGCGGTGAGGATTACGAATTGCTCTTTACATTGAACCAGAAGCACTATGACAAAATCAAGGACAACGAAAACATCCACATAATCGGTCATATAACAGACAAATCCATGGGTTGCAATCTGGTGACACCTCAAAACACCACGATAGCTTTGAAAGCCCAAGGCTGGAATCACTACAAAAAGGAAAATAAAGAATGATAAAGAATTTGTTATTGGACATGGGTGGCGTCATACTCAACGTAAGCTACCAAAAAGTCATAGAATCCTTCAAGGCTTACGGCATAAAGGATTTCGATAAGGTCTATACGCAGGCGGCACAAGTGGAGATAATAGACCTATTCGAGGAAGGCAAATGCACACCTGAGGAATTCAGAGACGGCGTTCGGACTTTGCTTAAACAGGATTTGACGGATGAACAGATAGACAAGGCTTGGTTTTCGATGATTTTGGATATTCCGAAAGACGTTATCCGTTTGCTCGAAACATTGAAGTCGAAATATAGATTGTTTCTTTTCTCCAATACCAACGTACTGCACATAGAATTCTTGAAAAAAGAATTCGAGAGGCAGTTGGGCTTCGATTTGTTCACGCATACCTTTGAAAAAGCATTTTTTTCAAACGAAATACATCATCGCAAACCTCACCCCGAGAGTTTCGAATATGTTTTGAATGCAGCAGGAATAAGAGCCGATGAAACTTTATTCATAGATGACAGCAAACAACACCTTGACGGAGCGGAGAAAGTGGGTTTGAATACTTACTGGCTCACAGGCGGAGAAACCTTGGTCGATTTACATGAACGGGAAATAATATAGAACATGACCTTATCCGAATTCAAACAAAGCCGGCTGTTCAAAATAATAAAGAACAAGTACCTCATAGCAGTGGAAGTGTTTGTTCTGGTGGTCTTGTTTACTCCGAGGAACAGTTTTCTCTATTACCTCAAAGTGAACAAGCAACTCAAAGAATTGGAAAACCGCAAACAATTTCTTGAAGATGAAATCCGCTCCGACAGCATTCGTTTTTCCGAACTTGAAAAGAGCATGGAAGCAGCGGAAAAGTTCGGCAGGGAGAAATATATGATGAAACGGGAGAATGAAGACATTTATGTGATAAAAGAGAAAGACAAACCCTTGAAGTGACGGCTTGTCTTTCTCTTTTATTGTTTAGTTTCCGATTTCTATACCACCTCCGCAACCGTATAAGTCGAACCTCCGACAAATACCAAGTCTCTTTTACCTGCATCTTGTTGAGCTTGGGAGAGTGCTTCCCGCACCGAATTGCATTTTTTGTAAGTCAATCCGGCTTTTTCTGCCTTTTCGGCAAGTTCTTCCACCCTCATGCCACGAGGAATGTCTGCTTTGCAGAGATAATACACCGCTTTTTTATCCAACATCGACAGAATCTTATCCACGTCTTTGTCATTCACCATTCCCAAGACAAAACGCAATGTTTCGTATGGCTGTCTCGACAGTTGGGAAATAACGAAACGCAAGCCGTCTTCGTTGTGTCCGGTATCGCATATAGTCATCGGCTTGCGGCATAAGCACTGCCACCTGCCGAGTATGGGAAAATTCTCATTCAGTTTCTCGATTCCGTTTCTTAAAGTCTCGTCAGCTATACCGAAACCGTACTTCTCGTTCAGCACATCGACAACAGCAATAACTCCCAAAATGTTCCGTTTCTGGTAATTCCCTGCCAAAGGAGAAAGAACGCCTTTCATTCGTACGGTTTCGCCGTTCTGAACAATATCCATTCTCAATCCCTCTGCTTCATTGACCGCATTACGGACTTCCAAATATCGATCGGCAAAAACGATAGGACTGTTGTTTTCAGCGGCTTCCAATTTGAATACGGCTTCCGTCTCTTTCTGTGTTTGCGAAATCACAACAGGAATTTCCGGTTTGATGATTCCCGCTTTTTCCCCTGCTATTGCCTCCAAGGTTTTTCCTAGAAATTGAGTGTGATCAAAGCTGATGTTTGTTATAAGGCTGACCAAAGGAGTTATAACGTTTGTGGAGTCCAATCTTCCTCCCATTCCGACTTCCACGACTGCGATGTCGACCTTGTTCTCTGCGAAATAGACAAACGCCATAGCCACAGCAAGTTCGAAGAAAGAGGGTTGGATTGTTTCTATCAGGGTCTTGTGCCGCTTTACGAAAGAAACGACAAATTCTTCCGAACACATACGGTTGTCAATCTTTATTCTCTCGCGAAAATCCTTCAAATGGGGAGAAGTGTGCAAGCCTACTTTCAATCCCTTTTCCCGTAATACGGAGGCTATCAGATGAGAGGACGAACCCTTACCGTTTGTTCCTGCAACATGTATGGAACGAAATTTCTTTTCAGGGTTGCCCAAGGCTTTCAAAAGCTCGACAGTATTATGTATATCGGCTTTATATGCAGCCGCTCCCACTCTTTGAAACATTGGAAGCAGACCGAACAAATATTTTATTGTCTCTTCGTATTCTGTCATCTTCGATTGACGTTTGTGTTTGCAAAGGTACAAAAACCACAATTTAATTCTGATGCCCTCGTTAAACAAATGATGGTTTCTATTGTTGAATAGACAAATCATGTTTCAAACCTTGCAAAATATATGACTGCAAGGAAGAGGCATGAAAGGAACATTAAAACAAACGGATATGTTAAACAAGAAATTGGAAGAGGCATTGAATGCTCAAATCAATGCGGAATTTTGGTCGGCATACCTTTATTTATCCATGTCTGCCGACATGTCGAAAAAGGGATTGCCCGGTTTTGCAAATTGGTTCTTCATTCAATTCAAGGAAGAACAGGATCATGCCATAAAATTCTTCAATTACGTGGTATCACGTGGAGGAAAGGTTTGCTTGAAACCGATAGAGAAAGTGGAAACAGAGTGGAAAAATCCTTTGGTTGCCTTTGAGCAAACATTGGAACACGAAAAGAAGGTTACGTCCATGATTAACGGATTGTTCACTTTGGCTTCCGCAGAAGAGGATTACGCAACGCAATCCATGTTGAAGTGGTTCATTGACGAGCAAGTCGAAGAAGAGAGCAACGCACAGCAACTTATAGACACATTGAGACTTATCGGCGATAACGGATACGGTTTGTATCAAATAGACAAGGAACTTGCTACGAGGGTTTACACTCCTATTCCTGCCGAATAAGTAATATTGCTGTTCAAAAATTTCAAAACAGCATAAAAAGAACCTATCCGCAATACCGATAAGTGGGTGTTGCGGATGTTTTTTGAAAAACAAGTCCATTCATTCAAACAAGAATAGCTTAGAAAACGATTTCTTTACTTGCTTACCGGTATTTGGTCGGTCTTCTTCCATTTATTCAAGAAGAATATAGCTATTCATGTAATAATCCATACCATTGTTGACAACTTAGGAAAGTTCCATGAGTGTTTATCCGCCTTTGTATTAGAAATGTAACCAACCGAACTGACCACCATACGTAGATTTCAGCTCCTACCTTTTCTCCTCTTAAAAATTCAACGAACAACAATACACTTTAACAGCGTCTGTTTCTTTGTCTTTCAGTCTTCTCTTCTGTTTCGATAAAACTTTATACCTACATATCCACATGCCATGGAGAGAACGAGGAGCGTGGCTGTCGAGACCGGCAGACTCCCATAAGGCTTAAATTCTCCGCTACTGATATCATAACGATACAACTGCCTGT
>SAMEA104315437__coassemble_175_pt1 | contig 64052 bp, 52 predicted proteins | sample SAMEA104315437__metabat2_low_PE_039 | metagenome-assembled genome bin SAMEA104315437 (sample SAMEA104315437) | gut metagenome | biome: Monkey gut; feature: monkey-associated habitat; material: faeces | place: China | collected 2013 | reverse complement strand
CTTTTCGAGAGGCTCGTCCCCTTTGAATTTCAGCTTGCCAAGAAGGTAGAAACCCAACATGGAGAACACTACAATCCATAGGGCAAGGTACGTCTCCCTGTCAAGTATTCCCCAGCCGGCAGACAAATCCGCCATGGAGAGGAACTTTAATCCCAAAGCGATTTCAATGAAGCCGAAAACAATCTTTACAGTGTTCAGCCATGAACCCGATTTCAATTTCTTCAAAGCCGCAGGGAACATAGCCAAAAGAGTGAACGGCAAAGCGAAACCCACAGCGAAACCGAGCATCGACACAAGGAATACATAGCTGTTGCTTGAACCCGAAGCCATTTCAATCAAGGCTGCACCCAATATGGGACCTGTGCAAGAGAATGACACCAATACTGTTGTCAAAGCAATGAAGAATGTTCCGAGATAGCCTCCCTTGTCGGCGTTCCTATCCGATTTGTTTATCAACCCGCTCGGCATCGTTATCTCGAACAGTCCGAAGAAAGAGAAAGCGAATATCATGAAAACGATAAAGAAAATCAGGTTCGGTATCCAGTGAGTGGAAATGATGTACATTGCATCTTCTCCGAGCAAAAGAGTAAGCGTCAAACCCAAAACGGCAAACATGAACACTATGCTTGCACCGAAGAAATAGGCTTGGTGTCTTCCTTTTCTGCTTGACTTGTTCCCTTTCATGAAGAACGAAATCGTCATCGGTATCATCGGGAATACGCAAGGTGTTATCAAGGCTAACAGTCCTGCCGTGAAGGAAACGAGAAATACGGTAAGCAAAGACTTGTCTTTATCTGCTTTCTGTTCCGTTATTTGAGCCGTTGCGTTGCTTAATGTGTCCTTTTTGTTTGCAAGGACTGGCTTTTCTTCGTTTGAAATGGTGTCTTCATTCTGGCTTGTGTCCGTCGATTCGTTTTGAACGAGCAACGGAGTTTCCGCAAAGTGCGGATTGCCTTTCACGTTAAAGGAATAGTCAACCTCGCTCGGCGGAATGCAACTGCCCTTTTCGCATAATTGGAAAGAGACTTGTCCTCTTACATGAAAGTCTTTGTCTGTCTTTATTTTTATTCTTTGACGGAAAGTAACGCTCTGCTTGAAAAATCGAGAAGAGTCCTTTTCGAAGACATCGTATTCCGATATTGGTACAGGTTCTTTCACTCCCCCTATAAGCTCGTATGCATTACTTTTCTCGAAAGTAAAAGCAATCGGAAGTTCTGTGCCTTTGGTGTGTTGCGAATAGATGTGCCAGTCTCCGCTCAGCTTGCAATGCAATACCAATTCGGCGATGGAATCATTTATTTTCTTTGTTTTGAAGTCCCATTTCGCAGGACTTTGTGCATGTATTCCGAGAGCAAAGAACATGTTCGCCGACAGAATGATGCAAAATAGTCTCAGGTTTCTCATGATGATTTGTTTGTTTGATTTATACTCTTACTTGCTTAACCATACGGAAGGGTTCAAGTGATGGGTTCCCTTGAAGATTTGGAACTTGAACTCACTTACTCCGTCTTCATTGGTGTTTACTATTCCTATTGTTTGTTTTGTGGATACTTTCGAGCCGCTTTTGACGCTTACGCTCTGCAAATTGGCATACACCGTCATATATTCGCCGTGGCGTATTATGACAACCATTCCGGCAGGTCCCTTTGCAACTCTTGAAACCTCACCATCGAAAACCGCTCTGACCGCAGAACCTTTTGTAGTTCTTATGTCTATTCCTTTGTTTTCCACTTGTGTTCCCTTGATTTCGGGGTGTGCGTGAACGCCGTAGGAAGAGACAACGACACCTTTCACCGACGGCCATGGCAATTTGCCTTTGTTCGCCTCGAAGTTGCTCGACAGAGTAACCTCCTCCGGAGTCGTGGCAATGGTATAGTTCTTCTTTCTTGCCGTTTCCATTGCCGCTTTATTCGCTGCCACTTGCTTTTTATCGGCAGAGGAAGAATTAGCCTGAGCTTGCATTTTCTTTTTCTTGGCTGCCGCCAACTGTTTTTGCTTCTGCACTTCCGCTGCTATGGCATTGTCTATCTGCTTCTGCAGTTTCTTGACCTGTGCTTGCTTGTTTTTGAGATTTTTCGTTATTTGTTTCTCCTGCTTTTGCAGATTGCGGACTGTCTTTTCTTTCTCGGTCTTTTCCTTGTTCAAAGCATCTTTGTTCTTCATCTCCTGTTGCAACAAAGATTCCTGATTGGTCTTTTTTACTTCCAATTCATTCGTACGCTTCGACAATTCGTCGGTTTTCTCCCTTATTTGCAGTAATTTCTTTTTCTGCATGTCGCCGAACTGACGGAAAAAAATGTATCGCTGATATGCTTCCTTGTAATCCTTTGCCGCAAAGATGAAAAGCAACTTGTCCGTTGCCGTTTTGTTCCTTTGGGCATAGCGGAGCATTTGGGCATAGCTTTCTTTCAAACCTTCGATTTCCTTGCATAGCTCGCCTATGGACTTTTTCGTGCTTTTGATTTCATTGTTCAGCATGCCCATTTGGGAAGATATGTTCTTGATAAGCCGTTGTCTGCTTTCAATCTTTTTTTTCAGTACTTGCAGTTCCGAGGTGGACATTCTCTTTGTTTTCTTCGTTTCTTTCAAGATGGCATTCATGGAAGCAATCTCCTTTTCCAGTTTTGCTTTTTGTTTTTCCAATTTATTGCGATCCTGAGCAAAAGCGGCATTAAAGGAAACTACCGTCATGATTGCTGAAAGTATGCAGATTACAAGCGGCTTAAAGCAGATATGTTTATTCAAGGGCATATTCCGAAGTTTGTTTTCAAACTTCAAAATTACGAATAATCCTTGAAATCGCAAGTTTCTATGCTGTTAAACGGCATTTCGTTCCCTTTTTTCTTCGGTTTATTTCCGGCAACAGCCAAAGCAAAACCTCATTTGCCACAATCCCTCCGATGAAACGCTGATTCGAGAAATTGAAACGCCGAAAGAAAAAATTAAAGCGGCGTTTCACGAAATTCTTTCGCCGTTTTGTCGAGCGGCTTAAAAGCAGGCGGTTATTACAGTGTCATATAAAGCGATTTTGCCACTCTTTCCCGCATTCGGATTTTGCCACCTGTTGCAAGTAAGTATGAATAAAAAACTTGCGAACGCTGAATGCTTAAAAAGAATTATCGTATATTTGCAGCGTGGTTGCAAAACCACACGTTTTAATTGAATGAAAGCGTTGTGCATCATCTGCAAATGAAAACCTGAGAAATTTTCACCAATAGCAGAAGAGATAACGCACAATGGTTTCACGCTTCCGGCGTGAGCCCGTTGTTCGTATTCTTTGCTATTGGGTATTCTCAGGACCTTCATTTGGAGATTGTGAACAGTGGTTCACGCTTCTCTTGTTTTTTATTCCCGAAAGAATCACAGGGACTTGGTAAATCATTAAAATGGACGCAAAATTAAAGTCTCATTTCATCAATATCTATTGTATGATATTGGCAGATGGAAAGGTGGAACAAAAGGAGCTGAACCGCATGTACGAAATCGGTACGACAGGATACGGTGTTACACCGGAGGAAATAAACAAAGTGCTTCTCAGTGGCGACATAGTGTTTTATAAACCGGAGAGCGAGGAAGAAAGAGTGCTGTATCTCTATGATTTGGCTTGCGTTTCGGTTTCCGATGAAGTAATCCCTGCGGCGGAAAGAGTACTTTTGGAAAATTATGCAAGGAAATTCGATGTCGAAGACAGCCAAATCACCGGCTTGGTCGAGTTTCTGATCGATTGTGCAAAGAAAAATCTTTCGCACGATGATGTGTTGAACGAACTAAACAAATAATGAATAGGAGGAAACAGCAATGAGTATAAGCGATTTGTTCAAGAAGAAAAACGAAAAAGAGATTTCTTCCGAGGTATCGGAGAATGAAAATGATGCCGGACAGAGAAACAAAGACCTTGTCGAGAATTGGGAAAAAGACGGTGTAGAGTCAGCCGGCAAGATGGGCGGAGCACCATCGGCATTGGAGACAAGCCTGCAAGTGGTTGTGGAAAAGGTAAAGAAAAAACAGGCAGGCGATGAACAGGCACAGGCAAAATGGAAACAGGAAAAGGAAGAGAAGCGGGTGGAATACGAAACCAAAATAAAAACCGACGAGAACGAATTAACTCTTTTGGAAGGCCGCAAGAACGAATACGAACAACGAAAATCGGCTCTAAATGCCAAGAAAAGAGAACTTGAAACCAGCCAGAAGACAAACAAGAACGCTCTCGTCAACTTTATTTTCGGTTTGGTGATACTTGCAGGCATCACCATATATCTGTTTATCTTTTACAGTTCCACGGCGTATTCGGCATTCTTCAAGGAATTCGGTGCCGACAATACAGTAATAACGGAAGCCATGTTCGATGCTCATGCCCTTGCTAATGCTTGGGCAGATGGTTTGGCTGAGCTTTTCTTTGTCATTCTCATACCAATGCTCTTTCTCGGCTTGGGTTACGTGATACATCAGTTCAATTCCGGAACGGCAAGCAGACGAACAACGCTCTTAAAGATTACGGCACTTTATGCCTTGACTTTCGTATTCGATTGCCTTTTGGCTTACAAAATTTCAAGCAGCATATACGAAGTACTAAGAGAGCAGTCTATCGATTCCATGCCGCCATATAGTTTTTCCATGGCAGCAGGCAATGTTGACTTTTGGACGGTTATATTCTGCGGATTCGTGGCTTATGTCATCTGGGGACTTGTTTTTTCATTCGTGATGACGAACTATGAGGCTCTTCACAAACATACAGGTGAGATAACACGCATAGACCAAGAGATGACGGATTTGAACAACAAGATTTCCACGGTTGACAAGGATATTGTCAAGCTCAAAAACGATATGGAACGCTTCAAAGGCGAGATAGAGAAGATTACATACAGTTTGAGGAACGGAATAGTCTATGATTGGACGGATATAAAGAATGCATTGGCTTTATTCTTGAAAGGCTGGCTGGCGTTCCTGTCCATACAAGGCAAGGACGCATCGGCAACAAATGAAGTCAAAAACGTATATGACAAATTCATTGTCGGCATAGATAACATGCTGACAGATAAACAATCGAAGTAAAACATCAAAAAGACAAAAGAATATGAAAACAAGAAGATTGCTGTTGTTGATTGCAATATGTGTTTGTCTCCATGCCTGTGGAGGAAGAAACGATGGTAATAAAACCGGAGACAAAGAGCAACCGAAAGTTCAGCCTTTGAATATCACTGTTTTGATTGACCTGTCGGACAGAATTAAACGAAACACCGAGAACATGGAACAAGAGGATAAAGATATTGCATTGATAGTCAATATTGCCGATTCTTTGAAAGATAAGGCTCAAAAGGAAAAGTTCACCGGTAAAGACAAGTTCAAGGTTTTGTTTTATCCGAACCCGAAGCTCGAGAACATCAATACCGTTGTCGGAACACTCGAAATAAATATGGAAGTGCCGAGAAAAGAAAAAGGATTGCTGAAACGCAGATTACAAACGATTGACAGCTTGTTCTCAAACACTCTTCACTCTGTTTACAAGCAGACAAAGAACGATGGAGATTGGTCAGGCTCGGATATATGGGGCTTTTTCAGAGACAGGGTACAGGATCAGTGCATTATTGAAGGTTATCGAAATATTCTTGTCATTCTTACCGACGGATACATTTACCATAAGGATAATAAAGAGCAGAAAAACGGCAAACAATCTTGGGTAACGCCGCTTGTGCTTGACCAAAATCCCGATACAAAATTACTGAATCCTTTGGATGAAGGGCAAAAATTGAGCGATTTGGAGGTATTGGTGTTGGAGGTTGACCCTGCAAAATCATCTCATTTCAAACTTTTGGAAAGGATATGGAATGAATGGTTCGATGAAATGGGAATAAAGCAAAGCAAAATCATGAGAACGGACGTGCCTAAGAACATCATAAATCCGGTAAACAAATTTCTGCAATAACGAATCGCCGTTTCGTTGATGCTCAAACGCCGAAAGAATTTTCTCAATCGGCGTTTTATTTTTCCGGAACGGCGTTTTGTCGGAAGTGAAATGAAAAGAGAATTTCATCGAATGGGAAATGGTCGCAAAATGTTTGCGACCAAAGATTTGTGAAATGCAAAAAGGCGGCTCAATGCCGCCTTGATGAAAAAATCAATTGATAATTAGTTTTATTTTTCTTTCGGTATGAGGGAAATGCACAGTTCTTCGAGTTGTGCAGGAGATATTTCGGAAGGGCTTTCTGCCATAAGGTCTCTCGCTTTGTTGTTTTTTGGGAAAGCGATGAAGTCTCTTATCGTTTCTATTCCTCCGAACATGGAACACATTCTGTCGAATCCGAAAGCTATACCGCCGTGAGGAGGTGCTCCGTACTCGAAGGCATCGAGCAAGAAACCGAATTGTTTCTTTGCTTCTTCTTCACTGAAACCCAAAACCTTGAACATATCGTTCTGCATCTTGCGATCGTGAATTCTTATCGAACCTCCCCCGATTTCCGTTCCGTTGACGACCAAGTCGTATGCGTTGGCTCTCACTTCGGCAGGCTTGGTGAAGAGTATGGAATAGTCCTCAGGTTTCAATGAAGTGAAAGGGTGGTGCTTTGCATAGAACCTTGCCGTTTCTTCGTCCCACTCCAAAAGCGGGAAGTCGATAACCCACAGAGGTTTGTAGTCGAAAGGATTTCTCAAACCGAGACGCGAACCCATTTCGAGACGTAATGCACAAAGCGAAGCACGAACCTTGTCTTTCTTTCCTGCCATCACGAGCATCAGGTCGCCGGGTTCGGCAGAGAAACGCTCCGCAATCTTTTGCAACTGTTCGTTTGAAAAGAACTTATCGACAGAAGATTTGAATGTGCCGTCCTCATTGTATTTTATATAGACCAAGCCGCTTGCTCCCACCTGCGGACGTTTCACGAAATCGGTCAACTCGTCCAACTGTTTACGGGTGTATTTCGCACAACCCTCGACGCAGATTCCGACGACAAGCTCTGCAGAATCGAAAACGGAGAAGCCGTTGCCTTTTGCAAGATCATCGATTTCCACGAATGTCATTCCGAACCTCGTATCGGGTTTGTCGCAGCCGTAGTACTTCATAGCATCGTCGTAAGTCATTCTCGGAAAATCACCCAATTCCAATCCGCGTACTTCTTTGAACAGGTGCTTCATCAGACCTTCGAACATCTGCAAAACATCTTCCTGTTCCACAAAGCTCATCTCGCAATCCACCTGCGTGAATTCGGGCTGACGGTCTGCTCTGAGGTCTTCATCTCTGAAACATCTGACGATTTGGAAATATCTGTCGAAGCCTGCAACCATAAGGAGTTGCTTGAAGCTTTGCGGAGACTGCGGAAGAGCGTAAAATTCATTGGGATTGACCCTTGAAGGCACAACAAAGTCTCTTGCCCCTTCGGGAGTGGAACGAATCAAGAAAGGAGTCTCTATTTCCATGAAGTGCTTTTCGTTCATGTAATTGCGAATCAGTATCGACAAACGATGTCTTAATTCGAGGTTTCGCTTGACACAATTTCTCCGCAAGTCCAAATAACGATACTTCATTCTCAATTCCTCGCCTCCGTCCGTATTGTCTTCAATGGTGAAGGGCGGAGTTTTGGAAGGATTCAGTACAGAAATCTTATCTACCAATATTTCTATGTCTCCTGTCGGGATATTCTTGTTCTTGTTGCTTCTTTCCGATACCACGCCTTCCACTTGCAAAACGTACTCTCTTCCGAGGGTTCTTGCCATGCGGCACAAATCCGCATTGGTTTCCATGTTGAAAACAAGCTGAGTTATTCCGTATCTGTCCCTAAGGTCGATGAAAGTCATGCCTCCCAAATCTCTGGAACGTTGCAACCAACCTGCAAGAGTAACTCTCCTGCCGCAATGTTCGAGATTAAGTTCCCCGCATGTATGAGTTCGTAACATATTCTTTATTGTTTATTCCGGTATTGTTTGCTGAGGTTGAAGTTCTCCGGATACTTCGCTACTTTATCCTTATAGAACTCCTGAATTTTTTTGATGTCGCTTTCATAGTCGCCGGTTGGGTGAAAGATAATACCACTGCCCCCTTGCTTTTTCTCATAGTCCAACCAAGAGAGATAGATAGGCTTTTCGGCTTTCATGGCAATGAGATAGAAACCTTTCTTCCACTTATCTGTGTATTTGCGAGTACCTTCCGGAGTGATGATAACGGAGAAGTCTTTATTCTCTCGGAGTTTTTTCACTGCCTCATCGACAACTCCCGCACCTTTCTTGCGGTCTATCGGAACGCCTCCCAACATCTTCAATATCGGACCGAATGGAAAGAAGAACAACTCTTTCTTTATGAAGAAGTGAGCGTTGACTCCCAACTTCCATAAGCCGCAACGCCCCCACACGAAGTCCCACATGGAAGTATGAGGAGCCTCTATGAAAACGCAGTTCTTCATTTCCGGTTCCGGTTCGCCTATCAGCTTCCAACCGCCAAGCCACATCAAAAAATCTGCAAATCTTTTCACCTGCTTATTTTACTATTGCGTATGTGTCTTGTGCGATTACCAATTCCTCATCCGTCGTTACGGAAAGAATTTTGACCCTGCTGTCGGCTTTGGATATGATTCCGTCTTTTCCTGCCATTGCTTCGTTGGCTTTTTCGTCTATTTCGGCTCCGAGAAACTCCAATCCTTGGCAGATAGCCTGCCTTTGCAACCAAGCATTCTCACCTATACCGCCCGTAAACAAGATTGCATCTACTCCGCCCATTGCAGCGGCGTACGCTCCTATGTATTTCTTGACGCGGTATGCGAACATATCGAATGCAAAGGTCTCTCTCTTCTTGCCTTCTTTCTTTCCGGCGATTATATCTCTCATATCGACAACGCCTCCCGTTATTCCGTTCAAACCGCATTTCTTATTGATGAAGTTATTCATCTCTTTGCAGTCCATGTTCTCCTTTTCGGCTATGTACAAAAGCACTCCCAAATCCAAATCTCCGCATCTTGAACCCATAATCAAACCTTCGACAGGAGTGAATCCCATGGAGGTATCGACGCTTTTGCCATTCTTTACTGCACATATTGAAGCTCCGGAACCGAGATGGCAAGAGATTATTTTTGAATTGGTTATGTCCAAGCCTGCCATTTGAGCTGCTTTCGGTGCGACGAAACGATGGGACGTTCCGTGGAAGCCGTAGCGGCGTATTTTGTCGCTTTCGTAGTATTCGTAAGGGATTGCATAAAGGTAAGCGTACTCCGGCATGGTTTGATGGAACGAAGTGTCGAATACTGCTACCTGCGGAGTGCCGGGCAATATGCTTTCCATTGCTTCTATTCCTTGAAGGTTGGCAGGGATGTGCAATGGGGCTAATGCAATGAGTTTTTTGATTTCTGCTTTTACTGTTTCATCGACCAAAACGGACTGTTTGAAGATTTCTCCTCCGTGAGCCACTCTGTGTCCGCAGGCATTTATTTCGGTCAAAGACTTGATGACACCGATTTTCTCGTCAACCAATGCTTCCAATACCATTTTAATTCCTGCCTTATGGTCGGGTATCGGTTGCTTTACGTAGTATTTGTCTTTTCCGGCAGGCTTATGGGTAAATTCTCCCATTTCTAAGCCGATTCTTTCCAAAAGACCTTTTGCCATTACTTTGGCATTGTTGTCCATATCTATCAACTGATACTTGATAGAGCTGCTTCCGCAATTCAAAACTAATATCTTCATTGTCTATACGTTTATTTCTTGTTTGCATCCGTCGTTTCGATATATCCGATACACCGAAAGACTAATGCTTAATATTCAGTTTTCTATATACTTCCTCCAATGATTGATGGTCGTCTGTCATTATCAACAGTTTATCCTTGGCACAGAGCGATGTTTTGCCTGTCGGTACGAAGTACTTCTCGTCCCGTTTGACCATAACCGCGAGTGAGTTTTCCGGTAGTTTTATATCCATCAATCGGTTTCCTTTTTCAAAGGATTTATCACAGAGTTCTATTTCTGCCAAAACGGTTTTTATGTCGCTTGAAACATCGATGTCGAAGTCTTTCAACTTCGTTGTGTCTTTCGTTTTCTCCGCAAGACCCAACCATCTTGCCACAACGGGAATGGAGGTTCCTTGTACAAGAAGCGAAATCAATGTGCAGAAAAACACTATGTTGAAGATGTCTCTTGCTCCGGGTATTCCCTCTGCCAAAGGCATGATTGCAAAGATTATCGGTACGGCTCCTCTCAAACCGACCCATGATACGTATGTTTTGTCTTTAAGAGTCATCTTTCTGAATGGCAAGAGACACAGAAATACCGTAAGCGGTCGGGCGAAGAATATCATCAAAAAACTTATTATCAGCCCGGGAACGATTATCGGAATCAGTTCATGAGGGTTTACAAGCAAGCCGAGGGTTAAGAACATTATCAACTGGAAGAGCCATGCCAAGCCCTCGAAGAATTTGATTGATGACCTCTTATGCACGAACTTGGAATTGCCGATTACCAAGCCTCCTATATAGACTGCCAAATAGCCGTTGCCTTGCATGAAATAGGTGGCGGAGAACATGAATATGCAGAAAGTCAACACCAATATCGGATAAAGCGAGTCGTTTCCTATCTTTATCTTGTTTATTACGAAGACTGCCGCTTTTCCGAGCAGGTATCCTGCAGCCGCTCCTATGACAAGTTGCAACACGAGTTTGAGTACAATATCCCAATAGCTTGTTACAGTACCTACTTTCAGCACTTCCAACATGGTTAAAACCAACATGTAAGCCATGGGGTCGTTACTTCCGCTTTCCAGCTCCAACATCGGGCGGAGGTTGTGCTTCAAATTGAGATTTTTCGATCTCAATATGGAAAACACCGAGGCTGAATCGGTGGAAGACATGGTGGAAGCAAGCAACAGGGAGGCGAGAAATCCCATTCCTGCCGCTGGTAGCGTCATGCCGAGTATCCACCATATTATCACGCCTGTTATCAATGCTGTTATCAATACTCCGAGCGTCGATAAAATCAAGCCTTGCAACATTATGGGCTTGATTTCCGAAATTTGCGTATCCATACCTCCGGAAAACAGAATGATGCAAAGGGCTACCGTTCCTATCGTTTGGGCAAGGTGAATATTATCGAATTGAATGCCGAGACCGTCCGTTCCGCATAGCATGCCGACTGCAAGAAACAACAATAAGGCAGGTACTCCGAATCTTGAACTTGCTTTTCCTGCAAGTACGCTCAAAAAGAACAGAGCGGACAAAACCAGCAATACTGCTTCGATTTGTATTCCCATAACGAGGTTTTTTCGGCAAAGGTAAGAAAAAAAAGTGTTCCAAGTTAAATGCTGTCGAGATAAGTGCAGACTTCTTTCAAAAACAAAGCCGGTTTATCGACAAACAACCAATGAGAGCAATCCTCCATTGTAACGATACGGGAATTTGTGAATACTTCCGAGAAGCAGTTCAGGTCTTCCGCTTCCGTGAATTCGCTTTTGCTCCCGCGTATCAACAGAGTCGGCGTATCGACAGGCTGCAAATCGACCCTGCCTGCAACCTTCGGCATGTTTTCTGCCAACATGATGGCGTTACTTCGCCATTTCAAAAAATTGCAACGCCGTTTCGTTTCAGCCAAAGGGCGTTTCGCAAAATTAAAACGGCGTTTCGTTTCATCGAAATCAGGATTTGCTTCCGTTGTATCTGAGTTATGTGTAACGGACTTGGTTTCAATATTTTGCAAAAGCAGTGTCAACCACCCCTTATCGGAGACGTATTTTTGCAGATATGCCGCCAAATCCTTGCGATACTCGAATTGTGAAAGCGGGGTTTTGAGTATGGTGTCCGCAATGCCGCCTTGTCTCATCAGTTCGGGGTAATCCTTGGGCAGAATATCGACGATGATACATTTCTCGTACTTTCCGTGGAACAGGTCGAGCATCTTCATGGCTATCTTGCCGCCCATGGAATGTCCTATCAGTATCGGTTTATCGGAACTATGTTTTCGGAGGAAGTCATGCAGGAAGCGAGCCATGGAATCGTAGGAAAACATATCCGTATGGAAACTCCTGCCATGGTTCGGCAAGTCGGGAATTATCACATGATAGCCGCAATCCGCCAAAAACCTGCCTATGTTCAACCAATGGCTGCTCATGCCCAACCAACCGTGTATTATCATCAGCGTTCGTCCATCAAAAGAACCGAGTTCTCTGTAAAATAGTTTCATATCTTGAAAATAAAAGTTAGAACAGGCAAAAATACAAAACCAAATCCGATTGCCTTTGTTTGAAAGAGGTATTCGGCATTGCGGTATGCAGATGGAAAACACCGAAATGAACGAAAAAATTGCCGGAACGGTCTGTAATTGCCGAAAAAACATTAGTTTTGCAAGACGGAATAACATTCGAAAAGTATGGAATACATTGCCATTATAATTTTTGCCGTATTCGTTAACAACGTAATACTTTCGCAGTTTTTGGGAATTTGCCCTTTCTTGGGTGTATCCAAGAAAGTGAGTACGGCAACGGGAATGGGAGCGGCTGTCGTCTTTGTGATGACCCTTTCGACCATAGTAACGTTTCTTTTGCATAAGTTCGTGTTGGTGCCTTTGGGGATAGAGTTCCTGCAAACCATATTGTTTATATTGGTAATAGCAGCTTTGGTGCAGATGGTCGAGATAATATTGAAGAAAATCAGCCCTTCGCTCTATCAGGCCTTGGGTGTGTTCCTTCCATTGATAACAACCAACTGTGCAGTACTCGGAATATCCATTCTTGTCATACAGAAAGAATACAATTTGTTGGAAGGAGTTACCTATACCATAGGAATATCCCTCGGATTTACGCTTGCGATGGTTATTTTCGCAGGTTTGAGGGAACATCTGGAATTGGTGGAAGTACCGAAAGGAGTGAGAGGCATTCCTATAGCCTTGATTACTGCGGGAATTCTTGCCATGGCATTCATGGGTTTCGCGGGATTGGTGAAATTATAGCGTAAGAGGAAAGACAAACATAGGATTCATGATAGACAAACAAGCGAACAAACAACTGTCCAAAGCATTGAAATGCAAAGAACGAAAACCGGGTTGGTGGGCGAGACGAAGCAGAAAGAAATTGATAAATGATATTTTGGAAGCTTTGGCAGAATACGACGTCAAATCGGCGTGGGCTCACAAGGCTTTTGTGTCGGCAGTCGAGAAAAGGCCGAAGAACATAAGCATATATGTGGAGTTCTCGACCAAGGCGACCGAAGGACTTGCAGAAAAAGTCGGTATGGAGATGGATAAGGCGATAGCAAAGAAACGTATAGACATAATAAATGTGGAAACTTTGCTTCCTGCCGTGAAAGAGTTTGTTTTCAAAGATGTAGAAAAGATTTTGTAGAAAACGATGCGGATTTCTGCGGTTATAATCACCTTGAATGAAGAAGCAAATCTTGCAAGGTGTATTGCATCTTTGCAAGGCATTGCCGATGAAGTGGTGGTTGTGGATTCTTATTCGCAAGACAATACACGGGCAATAGCGGAAAGTTTTCCAGATGTGAAATTCTATTCTCAAAAATGGCTGGGGTATGCGGGGCAAAAGAACCATGCGAACTCGTTAAGTTCGTATGATACGATTTTGTCGATAGATGCCGATGAGGTTTTGTCGAAAGAGTTGCAGAACAGCGTAAAAGAGATAAAGAAAGAGGCGGAAAACAAAAATCGTGTTTTTGAAGTGTCTCGCCTGACGAACTATTGTGGGCATTGGATAAGGCATTGCGGCTGGTATCCCGATAGAAAAATCCGCATATTCGACAGAAGAAGTGTTCGGTGGCAGGGAGACTTCGTGCATGAAACCCTGTCTTTGCCGCAAGAAGTGGAAATAATCCGTTTGAAAGGTGACCTGCTTCACTATTCCTATAAAAATGCTTCCGACCATTTAGATAGATTGAATAAATACTCTTTTTTGTCTGCGAAAAAAGCCTTTGATATGGGTAAGAAAGCGTCGTGTGTTGAGGTTTGTTTTAAGCCTCAATGGCGGTTTATCAGAGATTATATCTTTAAGGGAGGAATCTTAGATGGTTATGCGGGTTATCGGGTTTGTAAGATGTCGGCTTTTGCAAATTTTCTGAAATATGTACACCTCAAAGAACTTAACGAGAATGACAATACTGATAAGCAGAACTGACGGAATAGGGGATGTGGTGTTGACTTTGCCGTTGGCAGGAGTTATAAAGTACTGTTTTGCAGATGTAAGGGTGTTATTCCTAGGCAGAACCTACACCGAAGCTGTTGTCGGTATGTGTGGAGATGTAGATGAGTTCCTGAATTGGGACGAATTGGCAAAAGATGAAAATCGGGGGGGTAAAATACTGAAGGCAAAGCAAATAGATGTCGTTCTACATGTATTTCCGAATAAAGAAGTGGCGAAATTATGCAAGCAGGTAGGTATAAAGTCCTGTGTAGGGACGTCTCATAGGATTTATAATTGGTTATTTTGCAATAAATTGGTTCATTTTTCCAGACGAAACTCCAATGAGCATGAGGCAGTGCTGAATTTGAAATTATTATATCCGCTTACGAAGAGAGAGAGCAGAATTACGGTTGAAAATATATGCGATTACGTTCATGTAAAGGCTGTGAAAGTTCCTTCTTGTGCCGATAAATTGTTGGAAAACAGTCGATGTTTCAAATTGATTTTGCATCCTAAAAGCAAAGGCAGTGCAAGAGAATGGGGATTGCACAATTTTCGATTGTTGATTGAGGCTTTGGATAAAACAAAATTCAGAATTTTTCTTTGCGGAACAGAGGAAGAGGGACAACGGTTCAGGGGAGAATTGCTTTCTGAGACTGATGAAAACGTTTATGATTTGAGTGGAAAGCTATCTTTGGAGCAGTATATAAGTCTTATAGCCGATTCCGATGCTCTTGTGGCTGCAAGTACCGGGCCTTTGCATATAGCTGCCATATTGAACAAGCATGCCATAGGATTATATCCGCCCATTCGTCCCATGAATCCCGAACGTTGGCAACCGATAGGCAGAAAGGTGAAAGTCTTTTGCAAAGACAAGGTGTGCAATTTTTGTCGGAAAACGACATATTGCTCTTGTATGCAGAGCATAAAGCCGAAAGAAGTGGCAGAGCATCTTTCGAATCTTTGCAAGGAAAGGTTCTGATTTTATTTCCCGTTGAACAGGTTCATCGTTCTGTCCATGCCGATGGTGGCAAAGGATTTGATAATGTCGCAACACATATCCAATTTGTTATCGACGACATTCCAATCCTCGCCTTCAATCTTTCCCAAAACGAAATCAATCTGACGTCCTTTCGCGAAGTTGTTTCCTATTCCGAAACGCAAACGGTTGAACTTGTTATGACCGAGGGCGGCAATTATATCTTTCAATCCGTTATGTCCTCCGTCGCTTCCGCCCATTCTAAGACGGATTGTTCCTAACGGCAATGCCAAGTCGTCAACAATAATCAGCAGATTTTCAATGGGTATCTTCTCTTTGTCGAGCCAATACCTCACAGCCTTGCCACTAAGGTTCATGAATGTTGTCGGCTTTATAAGAATCAATGTTCTGCCTTTTACTTTCACCTCTGTCATATAGGCGTGGCGTTCAACGGAAAACTCATATCGCTTATCCTTGTTCTCGATATTCAAACTTTCGACAAACCTGTCCAAAGCCATATAGCCTATATTGTGCCGTGTTTGCTCGTATTCTTTCCCCGGATTTCCGAGACCGACTATCAAATACTTCATTACTTTCAAAAATAAAGGCTGCACATATAAGTACAGCCTTGTTTGTTATTCTATTTGTTTGAATTACTTTCCTGAACCACGAGTTGGTTTTACCCAAACGATGACGCTGGATTTTACATCCAACAATTCAACGTTCTCTATGCTCACTTGTTCTACCTTCACTCCTTGTCCGATTTCCAAAGAGCTTATGTTGACTTCTGCATATTGAGGAATGGCATCAGGCAAGCCCTTGACTCTCAATTTACGTATCTTCATCATCAACTTACCTCCTTGCAATACTCCGGGAGCTGTGCCTACTGTTTTTACAGGGATTGCAATCGAGATAGGCTTATCGTCGAATATTCTCAAGAAATCTGCATGCAACACCTCGTCTGTTACAGGGTGATATTGGATTTCTTGAAGTATTGCACGGTATTTCTTACCGTCTATCTCCAATTCGACATAGTTAGTGTCAGGGGTAAACAATAGCGGTTTGAATGCCTTTTGCGGCATGGTGAACCTTACTTGTTCTTGTTCTCCACCGTAGATTACGCAAGGCACCAAGCCTTGTTTACGTAACATCTTTGCATCTTTTTTCCCTACGTTCTCTCTTAGAGAACCACTCATAGATACTGTGTACATTGTTATTTGTATTTGTTGATTATTATTGCGGTATGGTTAGAACCTTTCCACCACACCTTTTTGTTTTACTGCTATTTCGTAGAAATCGGCTATCGATTCGTAGTTCTCAACTCTCCTTATGGCTTCTGCAAATATGGAAGCGGTGGAAAGCACCTTTATTTTCTTGCTTTCTCTTCTCAAAGGAATGGTATCCGTTACTATAAGCTCTTCCATGCATGAGTTTTCGATTTTCTCCATCGCATCACCACTCAATACGGCATGAGTAATCATCGCTCTCACACTTTGAGCCCCGCAGGATTTTATCAATTCCGCTGCCTTGCAAAGAGTGTTTCCCGTATCGACAATGTCATCTACGAGAATTATATGCTTACCCTTGACATCGCCTATCAGTTGCATCGTACCGATTTCGTTAGGCTTGTTCCTCTGTTTGTAACACATTACGAAACCTGTTCCCAATGTTTTTGCGTATTGGCTTGCCCTCTTGGTTCCTCCCACGTCCGGAGAAGCGAACAATAAATCTTCCGTCGATATTTCCTGACCTCTCAAATAAGGAATGAAGATTGAAGATGCCAACAAGTGGTCGAGCGGAATGTTGAAGAAGCCTTGAATCTGGTCTGCGTGCAAATCCATGGTTATAACTCTGCTTACACCTGCCGCTTGCAACAAATCGGCAACCAATTTTGCTGCAATGGGAACTCTCGGCTTGTCTTTTCTGTCTTGACGAGCAAAGCCGAAATAAGGAATTACTGCTATGATTCTTTGAGCAGAGGCTCTCTTGGCTGCATCTGCGAACATCAATAGCTCCATAAGGTTATCCGATGGAGCGAAAGTGGATTGAATGATGAATACATCGCAACCTCTCAAATTTTGTTCGTAAGATGGTTGGAATTCTCCGTCCGCATATTGCAAAACGATTGACTTGCCGAGCGGTTTTCTATAAACATCGGAAATCTTTTTAGCCAAATACAGCGTTGCTCTTCCCGAGAAAAGTGCCGTTGTATCCTTCTGTTTGGTCTCTGACATAATTTTTCTACTAATAAGAATGGTTGACTTTCTGGCTGCAAAGGTACGGACAATTTCCCGAACTGAAAAAAAAAAGCAAAATTATTTGCAAGTTTGGAAAATTGTCGTACCTTTGCAAACGCAAATCAGGAGCATCTGTGGCGGAACAGGTAGACGCGCTAGACTCAAAATCTAGTGGGATAAAACCCGTGCCGGTTCGATTCCGGCCAGATGTACAAAGCGGGAGCGAAACGGAAGGTTCGCTCCTTTTTTATTCCCTTTCTTTTGATTAAAGCCTTAGTTTGCAATAGTGTAGTTCTATTTCAAGTCTTTCAAACAGGCTTGTGTTTTACTCGTTTCCGATAGTACTTTATCTATATTTCGTAAAGAGAATCTTTGTTTTGCATTGATGAAAAATAATGCAGGATAACAGAGAATAAGAAGCCGAGCAGTTGTTCCTAATCCTCTTCATCATGATTGAAAAGTCTGTTTTGGGAGGAAGAAAAACAGGCGTATAAAAATTTTTCGTGCTATTTTTCCTCTCTCCTTTATTATTCAGCCTTGCATTTCTTCGTAAATTTTTCTCGAAATTTCATCTTCCCAAAGCAAATCGAAGAAAGCCATTCCCGAAACGCCGTTTCGGGAAATTGAAACGCCGAAAGAATTTCTTAGAACGGCGTTTTAATTTTATCTTTCGGGCATTTGTGAGTTGCTTCTTTTGTAAGACTCTCTTTATATCGGTAGTTTGTGGTGGGAAATGTCAGATTTATTCGATAAAATGTAAAATATATTTGTCAGATTGGAAAACATGTTGTACCTTTGCAGCCGAATTGAAAAATGTATCACTCTTTGCGATTTGTGAGGCTTCGATTGTGGAGGGTATGTTTTGAGAAGTTTCGGATTAAAAACAAATGCAATATGAAAAAATCGTATTTATTGCCCCGCGGTTTCAAAAAAGTGGGTATGGTGTTGGCGGTTTGTTGCCTCGCTTGGTTTACAGTGAATTGTCTTACAGACGAATCATTGGATTTCAAATTCAAAACCTTTGCCCTGATTGGGGAGACTCCTTTCGCCCATGCTTCCGGAGATTCTTCTCAATCCTCATCTTCGTTTTGCAATATGGTGGAAACGAGTTTCGGCATGACAATCGCTCCCGTTCTTATGCTTACAGCCTTTGTTTTCATCGCTTTTTCAAGGAACAGGACAGAGGATGAGTACATTATGAAGATAAGGGAACAATCCTTTGTTTGGGCAATGCTGGTCGGATATGTGATAATAGCCCTATTGACATTGCTCGTATTCGGGTTCGAATACCTTATGGTGATGATGTATGACATTTACATCTTCCTGATACTCTTTATATGTAAATTCCATTACGAGATTTACAGACTGAAAAAGACGATGAGAGATGAAGAATAACATAAGAGTGGAACGGGCTGTACTTAGAATATCGCAACAGGAACTTGCCGAAAAGGTAGGCGTAAGTCGCCAAACGATAAATGCCATAGAACTCGGGAAGTATATACCTTCCGGATTGGTGATGCTGAAAATAGCTTCCGTATGCGGAAAAACGGTCGATGAGGTCTTCTCTTTGGAGGAAAGCGACTGGAAATAGCCGAAACAGGAACAAAAACCGGATCAACCGAAAAAGCCTATAATTATCTGCAAACAAGATTGCTGCAAGGGAAAATCGTGATTTTAAGCTCAAATATTCAAAGAAAAATCCGACAACTGATGAATTGGTCGGATTTTTTCGATTTTTGAGGCCTTAAAGTCCGTGTTTTCGTGTGGCAAAAAAAAGAAAAGGACTTGTGGAAAGCAAGCCCTCTTCGTGTTATTCAAAGAAACTATAAATTACTTCTTTATATTAGGTTCTTCCAAACCGTAACCTTTTCTCTTATCTTCAATCTTCAATAAAACGCCAAAGATAAGTGCCAAAACGCCGAAGGAAGCGAAGATCGTCATAGGAACAACGTAACCGCCGGTGCTTTCCAATACCTTTCCAATCAACAAAGGCACAAAGCAAAGACCGAGGTTTTGAACCCAGAAAATCAAGCAGTATGCACTTCCCAATATCTTTTCGTCTATGATTTTAGGAACGCTTGGCCACAAAGCCGCAGGAACCAAGGAGAATGATACTCCCAAGATAACCACCAAAAGCACTGCAAACCATTGTTTTGGGAATGCAGGCAATACGAATGCGAAGCACAAGTGGCAAGCTATCATTATAATGGCACCGACCATCAACATGGAAGCTCCTTTTCCCTTGTTATCCAAGAATATTCCCAAAAGAGGGGTCAAACACATCGCAAGGATTGGGAAACAGCTGAACAGCTGGGCTCCCACTTCGGAACTTACACCAAGGGTTTTGGATAAGAAATCAGGAGCATAACGTTGGAATGGGAAGATTGCCGAATAGTAAAGAACGCAAAGCAAAGCAACCAACCAGAACATTTTGCTTCCGAAAACTTTTCCGAGGTCGCTCAAATGGAATTCGTCCTCCGGAGACTTCTCTTCCGTTGCCAAACCTGCCGCAACGAGTTGTTTGTCGAATTTCTTGTCCATTACGCTGAACACGATGAAGAATATCAAGCCTATACATAGCAAGCAAGCACAGAAAGCGACCGGAGCCACAATCGACTTATCGAACTGGTTTGCAATGATTGGGGCAATCCACATAACGGCAAACACACCCAATCTTGCGATAGCCATTTCCAGACCCATTGCAAGAGCCATTTCTTTTCCTTTAAACCACTTTGCGATTGATTTTGAGACGGTTGTTCCCGCCATCTCGCAACCGCAACCGAATATCATGAAGCCCAAGCAAGCCATTTTGGCACTTCCCGGCATGGTTGTCCACCATGAATTCAACCAATTACAGAATGCCGTGGCTTGAAACCACTCACTGATTCCGATATACTTGATCAACGCACCTATCACCATCAAAGATGCAGACAAAATACCGGTGAAGCGTATTCCCATTTTATCGAGGATTATACCCGCAATGATAAGGAAACCGCATACGTTCAGAATATATTCGGAAGCGGCATACGTTCCGAATACTCCGCTGCTCCAACCGCGAGAACTCTCTATAAGCTCTTTCAGAGGAGACATGACGTCCACGAACATATAGCCGAAAAACATCATCAATGCGATGAGGATTAAGGCTGACCAACGAGCTACGGGACTGTCGTTCAATAACTTTGTAAGTTTTTCTGTCATTATTGTTTGATTTTAATGTTATTTCGGATTGCAAAGCTATTACATTTTTCGCAGAAAACACTTGTTCGATATCGTTTTTTTGACTGCATAGTCAGAAAGAGAACAACAAAATTCTCCTTATACCATAATATATATGGCGGACGAAGTAAGAATTTCTACTTTCTACTCTTTCAAACGCTTATTTTCGTCATTGTTTTTCATGGAGAGAAGCGGTAGCTTGATGAAACGCCGTTTGGCGAAAATAAAACGCCGAAAGAATTATTTCAAACGCCGTTTCATTCATGCTCAAACGGCGTTTCGCTTTATGTTCATGAACTTGCGGGAAAATCCACACAGCTTTTTTCCATCGCTTGGCGAAAAAAAATCCCTCAATGCTGTGAAATTCCCAAATAAAATTCTATCTTTGCAACTTCAAAAACATGTGTACTTATAAGACAGAGTAATATGCAAAACAAAGGTGCTATCAGAGTTGTAGCGATTATTTTCGCCTTGATTTGTCTCTACCAGTTGTCTTTCACGTACTTCTCTAAGAAGGTGGAAAGCAATGCAAAGGAGTATGCGACAAACCAATACGCAAAAAGTCAGGCTGCGAATCTGGCAAAAGGAGATGCTTTACGCGAACAGGAAATCTTCGATTCCATTGCAACGATGAGGGAGAATTTCTACTTGGATTCGGTGTCCGAGAAAACTGCCTACAACTTCCTTTGGATGAGAAAATTCTCTTACAAAGAATGTAAAGCGAGAGAAGTGAACTTGGGTTTGGACTTGAAAGGCGGTATGAACGTCATGATGGAGGTTTCCACCATAGACGTTTTGAGGAATCTTGCAAGCAATCCTAATGACCCCGAATTGAGCAAGTTGGTGAGTCTTGCAGAGAAAAATCACAAGGAAACGGGAGACAGATTCATCGATTGCTTCGAAAGAACCGTGAATGAGGCAGCAAAAACGTCCAAGGTGGATCTTTCGGCTTTCTTCAGAGTAAAATTGAAGGAAAAAGGCATTACAGCCAATTCGTCGAATGCGGATGTTATAAAAGCCATTCGTCAGGAATGTACCGATGCTTACGACAGAACTTTTCAAGTTTTGTCTAAACGTATAGATAAGTTCGGTGTGGCACAACCTACAATTCAAAAGTTGGAAGCAACCGAGAGAATAGCGATAGAGTTACCGGGAATAAAAGACCCGCAAAGGGTAAGCAAGCTTTTGGAAGGCTCTGCACAGTTGCAGTTCTGGTTGGCAGGCGATTTGGCAAAGGTGAGTGCCTCATTGCAAGCAGCAGACAAGTGGTTGGCTGAAACGAATTACGGAGAGGAAAGTGCGGATAGTCAAGATGCCGTTTCCTCGGAAACGACAACGGCGAGCGAAACTCTTGCGAAAGGAGATGTGGCAAAGAAAGCCGATACGGTGGCAAAGAAAAATTCGAATCCGTTATTCTCCAAGTTCGCTCATTTGAACAATGGAACGTTGCAAAGTTATGTTGTCGGAACGGCAACGGCTGCAAACAGAAGCGAAATAGATCGCATGCTTGCAGCAGCGAGCAAAATCCTTCCACAAGATGTTATGTTCTTGTGGGGAGCGAAGCCGATAAGCAAGACGAACGAATATGAGTTGTATATACTTCAATATACGAACAAAGCGAAAACACCATTGTTGGATGGAGACGTGATTTCCGATGCAAGAAGCGATTTCAATCAACAAGGACAACCTGTTGTCTCTATGGTGATGAAAGACGATGCCGCTCGCAAATGGGCGAAGATAACAGGAAGCAACGTGAACAACTGCATCGCCATAGTATTGGATGATGTGGTTTATTCCGCACCGAGAGTTAACGGAGAAATCAGCGGAGGTCGTTCCGAAATTTCCGGACAATTCACCGTCGATGAAGCGAAAGACTTGGCAAACATCTTAAAGTCAGGTAAACTTACGGCACCTGCGAAAATGGTTCAGGAGTCTGTTGTCGGTCCTTCCTTGGGTGCAGAATCCATACGTACCGGTTTGATTTCGTTCATTGTCGCTTTCTTGTTGGTATTCGCTTACATGATATTCTTCTATAACATGGCAGGTATTGCGGCTTGCTGTGCGTTGCTTGTCAATATCTTCTTCTTGTTCGGAATATTGGCATCGATAGGAGCAGTCTTGACTTTGCCGGGTATAGCAGGTATCGTCTTGACAATGGCAATGGCAGTCGATGCCAACGTTATCATATATGAACGTACCAAGGAGGAGTTGCTTGCTGGCAAAAACGTAGCCTCTGCAATCAAAGACGGATACAAGGTCGCTTATTCTGCAATCATAGACGGTAACGTTACTACATTGTTGACGGGTATAGTTCTTGCATATTTCGGAAGCGGTCCTATTCAAGGTTTTGCCGTTACATTGTGTATAGGTATCTTGACTTCCTTGTTCTCAAGTATCTTTATTTCGAGATTGGTCTTCGAGGCGATGTTGAGCAGCAAGAAAGGACAGAGAAAAATCACGTTCTTCAACAAACTTACCGAACACTTCTTGGAAAATCCGAAAGTAAACTTCGTCGGAACGCATAAGGTGCAAACCATAATATCCGTTTCATTGGCTGTTATAGCAATAGGTTCTTTGGCTTTCAAAGGATTGGATTACGGTATAGACTTTTCAGGCGGACGTACTTACGTCGTGAGATTCGATAAGGACGTAAATCCTGTGGAAGTAAGGCATGAATTGCAAAAGGAATTCGGTTCTGCTCCGGAGGTGAAGACGTTCGGGCCCGCATATCAGGTTAAGATAACAACGGATTATAAGGTAAAAGACGACAGCGATGCCGTTAAGCGTGAAGTAATAGCCAAATTGCATAATGGAACGAAAAGTTTCTTCAATGATAAGAACATTACGTTGGAGCAATTCGAATCCACAATGAAGAGTCCTTTGGGTATAATAAGTTCCGAAATAGTGGGACCTACAATGGCAGAGGATATACAACGTTCGGCTATCATTGCCGTTATCGTTTCTCTTGTTCTTATATTCCTATATATAGGGTTGAGATTTAGAAAATGGCAATATGGTTTGGCAGGTCTTGTGTCTTTGTCGTTCGACGCTTTGATAACAATAGGAATTTTCTCCTTGTTCGGAGGCTTGCTCCCTTTCAACTTGGAAGTCAACCAAGATTTTATAGCCGCCATACTTACGGTGATAGGTTATTCGATAAATGATACGGTGATAGTGTTCGACCGTGTCAGGGAGAATGTGAGGTTGTACCCTAAGGCACCTTATGGAAAGGTTATGAACGATGCCATGAACCAGACTTTAAGTCGTACGTTCAATACGTTGGGTTCTACTTTGTTGGTATTGTTGATAGTATTCATATTCGGAGGCGAGGTGTTGAGAGGATTTGCCTTTGCATTGTTCGTCGGTGTTGCTGTCGGTGGATTTGCTTCGTTGTGTGTGGCTTGTCCTACGGCATACGCATTGATAACTCGTTCCGAAAAGAAAAAAGAATTGGCGAAGACAGTAAAGTGATAATATAGAGTTTATCGGAAAGAGTTTGATGCTCTCTCCGATAAACTCTTCAATATAAGATTTTGCAGGTCTTGATAATTGAACAGAATTTGCTTTGACATGGAAGTGATAATTCTATTATTGGTATTTGGACTGATAGCCGTGAGAATGTCAATGAAAATATCGGCAAGGGCAAAGGACACGACAAAGGTTGATTCCGAGACGGAAAGTCTGTGGAATTTTGCCTTTGAAGAGGAAGACCACAAAACCGATGTAGAGTTAGAAAATGTCGAAGAAGTAAAAAAGAATGTCGAGACCGAGAAAAGGGAAGTCGAAAGTGTTGTTTTTCGGAATAAAGAAGTGCAAGAAAAACGGAAAGACGAGAAGTCTGAACAAAAAGACAAAAGTTTTTCCTTGAAAGAGGCAGTGATTTATTCGACAATATTGGACAGACCTTACAAGTAGTTAGTTTAGCGAATTATAAATCTAAGAAAATACATTAAAATGGGTATGTTGAGAAAATTATTCTTCACTCTCGGGTTGTTATTGACAACCGGTCTGATGTTGTATTCTCAGGGAGTACTGACGGGTACAATTACAGACGCATCGACGAAAGAGCCATTACCGTTTGTTAATGTCATTGTTGAGCAAAATGGTCAACAGATGGGCGGAGCCCAGACAGATGTGGACGGTAATTATCAAATCAAGCCGTTGGCACCTGGCGATTACGATATCAGGGCTTCGTTCGTTGGCTACAAAACGGTGCTGAAAACAGGTGTAAAGGTTAATGCTTCCGGCTTTTCAAAAGGAGGAAACATTGAGATGGCTCCAACATCGGAGATGCTTAATACCGTGGAAATCGTGGAGTATGCAATACCTTTGCTTGAACAAGGTACATCGGAATCCGGTAAGCGTATTTCCGCCGAGGATTTGGACAACATGACTGCCAACTCGGTTGATGCCATCATCGCCAATGTCGGAGGTATTACAGACTCGGACGGTGGAGCAGGTAGCGCTCGTGGTGAGGGCAGTATGGTAACTTATGTCAATGGTGTGGCAAAGAAAGGAAGCGTTAATATTCCGAAGCAAGCCATTGCAGAAATCCAAGTCATCTTGGGTGGTACTCCTGCAAGTATAGGAGAGGCAATAGGAGGTAGTACTAACATTACTTTGAAACCACCGCAAAACACCTTTACCGGTTATGTACAGTATCAGACATCGGAGTTTTTGGATACTCGTGGATACCATAGAGGAGACTTCTATTTTACAGGTCCGTTGTTGAAAAAGACTGACGCAGGCGGAGTTTCCAACAGTATCATTGGTTACCGTTTGTCGGGATTTGTTACTTATGCAGCGGATAGTTATTTGAGACCGAAGGACAGAAGGTACTATATGATAAAGGATGATGTTTTGGAAAACTTGAAACAAAACCCTTTGGTGTACGATCCTTCAACCGGAGCTGTGAATTATGCTGCCGAGTTTTTGACAATGAAAGATTTCGAGCAGGTTGGTCGCAAGTCTAACCTATGGTCGAACTCGATATACGTGGAAGGAGGATTGGATTTCCGTTTCTCCAAGAACAGCATGTTGCAAATCAATGCGGAGTTCGTCAATAGTATAGGGATGAATGGTTCGATTTCTTCAATGTTGATGAACAACTACAACAACTCTGAAAGCAAGAGCCACAGCATTCAATTGATGGGAGACTTTACTCAGAAGTTCAATTCCGAGCAATCTTCTTTGATAAAGAACGTAATCTTCAACTTGACGGCGTCTTATTCCAAGTCATATTCGGAGGCTTATAATAAAGATCATGGCGACGATTTGTTCCGTTACGGACATGTCGGAACGTTCCATACATACAAGAGACCGATGTATGAACTTACGAGAATGGATATAGATGGTGACGGAAGCAGCGAGTATGTTTATGAGCAGAACGGTTGGATGGATTATCAGGTGGATTATACTCCTTCTGAATACAATCCGGGATTGTCTGCATATACTTCACAGTTATTCTACGACAATGCTTTCTCGAGTTTGAGACCTTATTTGTACAATTACGATAATATCAAATCCTTTAAGGGTTTGGTGAACGGAGATATGCCTTCTTCGGTTTACAGCATGTTTACCAACGTTGGCGTTGTCGGTTCTTCTTACTCTAAATCCGAATCACAATATATATATGCAGCAGCGAGAGTTTCTGCCGATATAGGAAAGCACTCCATAGAATTGGGATTTCAATATGACCAATCGATATACAGAGGTTACTCTTTGGCTGCTTCAAGTTTGTGGACCATCATGAAACAAGAGGCTAACCAACACTTGTTGTACAGGGATCTTGACAACCCTATCATAGACGAGAGTGGTATGTACCCTACCGTATCATACAATCGTAAGTACGATGCCGGCAGCCAGACATTCTTCGACAAACAAGTACGTCAGAAATTAGGTTTGGCAGTCGATGGAACGGAATGGATAGACATCGACAGCTACGATCCTTCCACATTCTCTTTGGACATGTTCTCAGCCGATGAGTTGTTCAATACCGGTGGTAGTTCATCTTTGGTAAGCTACTATGGTTATGACCACACGGGAGAGAAAATAACAGGCAAGCAATCTTTGCAAGACTTCTTTACCGGCGTTGACGGAAAGAGAAACATAGGAGCGTGGGAGCCTATTTACATGGCAGGATACATACAAGATAAATTCTACTTCAACGACTTGATATTTAACATCGGTATCCGTGTGGATAGATTTGACGGAAATCAGCAAGGCTTGAAAGATCCTTATTTGTTGTATTCTTCTTACACGGCAGGGGATTTGAGAAATGCAGGTCGTGGAAGTGAAGTTCCTAACAGCATAGGAGATGACTATATACTATACGTAGATAAACTTTCTTCAAGTTCTACATTGGATAATGTGGAAGTAAGAGGTTTCCGTAACCAAAATGGAAACAGTTGGTACAACGCAAACGGTGAGGTAGTGTCGAACCCTAACGATATTTCCGGTTCGTCGGGACAGCCTTTGCCTTTCAGAAAAGGAGAATTGTCCGAGACCGGTTTGCCTAAGCAAATATCCACAGATGCTTTCAAGGATTACGAACCACAGATAGTTGCAATGCCTCGTATCGCATTCTCTTTCCCTGTGTCCGATAAGTCTGAGTTCAAAGCATCATACGATGTGATTGCAAGAAGACCGAGTGCAGGTTATTGGCAAGCAAGTTATGATAGCTACCTATACATGGAAAAAATGTCCGGAGCTGCGTTGACAAACCCTAACTTGAAGCCTGAGAAGATTACCAACTACGAGTTGGGTTTCCAACAAGTATTGTCCCAGTCTTCTGCTTTGGGTATAACGGCTTACTACAAGCAAACAAGAGACCTTATCGCTTTGGTACAATATGTAGGTGCCGACCCTACCAACTTGTACTACTCTTATGCGAACCAAGACTTCAGAACAACGAAAGGTTTCACCATCTCCTATGATTTGAGACGTTCGAAGAATGTAAGGGTTAATGCGAACTATACTTTGCAATATGCAGAAGGAACGACAGGTTTGCCTTCTTCGACAATAGTTTCTTTGATTAAGGCAGGTTATCCTAACATCAAGATGTTGTTCCCAATCTCTGACGACAGAAGACACGAGTTCAAGGTGAATTTGGACTTTCGTTATTTGGGTGGAGACAAATACAACGGACCTGTAACTTCGAGAGTGGTAACCGACAAGAACGGAAATGAAGTCGTAAAGAACTTCCGTTGGTTGCAAAACTTCGGAGTAAACATTACAGCCGTTGCACAATCCGGTTCTCCATATACAAAATACCACAGCAACATACAACAAACAATCGTCGGTAGTTATCGTGGAGCTCGTTTGCCATGGTCATTCCGTGTGGATTTGAGTGTGGATAAGTCTTACAACATAAAGGTCGGTAAGAAGCCTACAGTGTTGAATTTCTTCGCAAGAATAACCAACGTATTCAACATAAAGAATATCAGAAGCGTTTACGGCGTAACAGGAGACCCTGATGATAACGGATACTTGACAGACCCTGAAACACAAACCATAATTGCCGGTAAGTTGAATGAGCAAGCTTACAGGGATTACTACTACATGTATTTGAATAATGCCAACTACAACTATTCTACGCCGAGAATGGTTTACGTAGGTCTATCTTATCAGTTCTAATAGTGTTAAACAGATAAACAGAAAGTTATATGAAACATATTAACAGTAAAGTATCATTATTATTGATGTGCTTTTTGCTTGTCGGAGGAGCTGCCCAAGCTGAGAAATTCAAGGGGGTGGTCAAAAGAACTCCGACAAAGAAGGCGGAACTGGAAAGGTGCCGTAGGGGACAGGGTTCTGCCGAATTGAACATAAATAATGTCAGAGCACGTATCAATACCTCGGGAAACATGTGGTATGATGGCTCTACGGCTCGTTACTTTGTACCTAAGGACGGAAACAGTACAGCGATGTATTGTGCAGCCTTGTGGGTCGGAGGAACAGATGCCAACGACCAGTTGCGTGTTGCAGCTTTGAGATTCGGACAAGATGGAGACGACTTTTGGCCGGGACCGTTGACTGTTGACAAAAATGCTTCCGTTGATAAATCCGTTTGTGAGAAGTGGGACAAACACTTCACCATAACAAAGGCGGAAGTGGAATATTTCGTTGCAGGAATAGAGAAAGACGCAGCCGGTAATGTTATCAGCGTCGATGCGTCAAGAGCGACAGAGGCGATAAAGACATGGCCTGCTCATGGAGACGTTTCCAAAAACCAATCCAAGTTCCTTGCTCCTTTCTATGACCAAAACGGTAACGGAGTTTACGAATGGGAGATGGGAGATTACCCTTACTATGATTTGTCAGGAGAACTCTGCCCTGCGAAGATAAAAGCAAACCTTCCTGCCGGTTCGGTTTATACTCCGACTCCTACTTTCGAGTCCAACACCTCCAATCCTAACTATGGAACAGGAGGAGCCTTGGAGGCAAAAGGCGGTTTGTTGGTTGACCAAGTGTTGAAGGGCGACCAAACAATCTGGTGGGTTTTCAACGATAAAGGAAATGCTCACACTGAATCCAAATCCGAAAATCCGATTGGATTGGAGATAAGAGCCCAAGCATTTGCTTTCACCATGAGCGATGAAATCAACAACATGACTTTCTACTCATACGAGATAATCAACCGTTCGACTTTCGTTTTGACGAATACATATTTCTCTCAGTGGGTCGATCCTGATTTGGGATACGCACAAGACGACTATGTTGGTTGCGATGTCGAAAGAGGTTTGGGTTATTGTTACAACGGTAAAGCAACCGATGGTCCCGGAACAGGAGCTTATTCGGGTAACCCTCCGGCAATCGGTATAGACTTCTTCCAAGGACCATATATGGATCCAGACGGATTGGATAACCCGAAAGTGGATATTGAAGCATTCAAAGATAAATACGGAGACGCTGCATTGCAACCTTATTTGGATGCAGCGGGAGGAGACAACGTGAAGTTGACCATATTGTTGACAGACGATGCTTACAAGTTCAAAGAAGCATGGTATCCTAAATCGAAAGATGCCGTTAATGCTTGTGCCATAAACGGAGTGAACTTCGGTAACGGTATAGTAGATGACGAACGTTTCGGTATGCGTAGGTTCATTTACTACAACAATGACGGAACAGCAAACAACGGAGAGCCTGATAAGGCGACCGACTATTATAACTATTTGAGAGGTATTTGGAAAGACGGAAAGAGAATGTGCTATGGTGGAGACGGATACAACGCAGGTTCAATAGGATACCAAGATGGTATATATGCAGACTTCATGTTCCCGGGAAATTCCGATATTTGGGGTTGGGGTACTGCCACAAATGGAAATGAGGAAGTGGGAAAAACTTCAGAATGGACGGAACAAACAGCGGGAAATGCTGCGAGCGACAGACGTTTCATGCAATCCGCGGGACCCTTCACTTTGCAACCCGGAGCAATCAACTACATCACTGTCGGAATACCTTTTGCACAAGCAGCAACAGGAGGTCCTATGGCTTCTGTAGAGTTGCTAAGACAAGTCGATGATAAATGTCAGGCCTTGTTTGATAACTGTTTCAACGTATTGGAAGGTCCTGATGCACCACAAGTCGTTGTTCAGGAGATGGACAGGCAGGTTATCCTTTATTTGACCAATGAAGCCGGAAACAACGTCAATGAATCATTTGATGTGGAAGACGTTACCATACCTCGTTCTTACACCGATTCGGAAGGTAATTCGGTAGATTACGACAGACATTACAGATTCGAAGGTTATCAGATATTCCAAGTGAAAGATGCAAGCGTATCGGTAGCCGACATCTATGACAACGACAAATCTCGTTTGGTTGCACAATGCGATATCGAGAACTACGACTCTTTGCAAAACAATCAACCGATAGGAGAGTTGATAAACTGGACGGAGGTTGACGGAAGATTGTCTAGTCAGGTTATGGTAAGCGGAGAGAACAAAGGAATAAAGCACTCTTTCCTTATCACCGAAGATAAATTCTCTTCAAACAATGATAAGAGAATAGTAAACAATCAAAAGTACTATTACATCGCCATAGCATACGCTTATAACAACTTCAAATCATACAACAACCAAGACGCAACCAAGCTTGACGGACAAAAAGAACCTTACTTGGCAAGTAGAAAAGTTGGTGGTGGCGGAGCCATCGAGCCTGTTGTGGCAATCCCTCACATGGTACAATCCGAACAGAACGGAACCTTGGTACAATCCTCTTACGGAGTGTCTCCTGAGATTATCAGAATAGAAGGACAAGGTAACGGTGGTATGATATTGAATTTTGACAAATCCACTTTGGCTCAGTTGATGGGTGCAAAGGGACAATATCCTGCCGACGGAGAGTTCACTGATGTCGATGGCGAAAAATACAACAACTTCGTGGCTAATCCGATGTACAAAACCAACTATGGACCGTTGAACATCAAAATAGTCGATCCATTGAAAGTTCGTACAGGTTCTTATCTGATAAGAATAGAACCATCGACATCGGGCAACATGAATGAAAGCGATTGGGTATTAACCAATGCAGACCCTGCAAAACCTGTTTACGGAGACGTGATGTCTGTTCGTTCTTCCCGTCCTATAGGCGAGCTAAACGAAGAAATCATATTTGAATTGGGTATATCCATTCAGTTGACCAATGTAAAAGCCATAGCAAACAGCAATACTGCGACATTGTCTGCTACCGAGGCAAAAGGCGGTGCTTTGATAGAAGGTTCGTTGCTTTCTTCCTCCGTAACTTTCGCAGATCCTTCAAAAGCATGGTTGAGCGGTATCGCAGATAATGATGCCATTCAAGCGATGGACTGGATACGTGCAGGAGGTGTAACAGGAGCTGATGCACAATCTTTGAGAGAGGATTGGTTGGATTACTATTATACAGGAGAGGTAGATCCGGCTACCGGATTTGCAAGAAAGAGAGCATTGGACTCTAAATCGGAATACGAAGCTTGTGCAGGCGGCTGGTGGGCTCCGTACAGATTGACTTCTTCTGCAAATCAATATTTCCACCCTGCATTTACCGATGCTCATTTCGTAACTGTTGAAGATATGTCCGGTTATTCTGTTGACAGCCTTCAAGAAGCGAACCCGTTGCAGATACCGAGCTTGATACTTAACGATATGAACAATCTGGCTTCTGTCGATATAGTATTTACCAACGATAAGTCCAAGTGGACAAGATGCCCTGTGATAGAAATGGGAACAGATGTCCTTTTGACCGAAGGCGGAGTCAAAAGATTTGCGTTGAGAGACCATCCATCTGTAGATAAAAACGGAAACCCTGATGGTAGCGGTACCAAGGGTATGGGTTGGTTCCCGGGATATGCGGTCAACCTTGAAACAGGAGAAAGATTGAACCTTATCTTTGGTGAGAACTCTTCTTTGGGACATCATAACGGAAGAGACTTGTTATGGAATCCTTCACGTGTTTCGGCTGATGCCGGCGGATATGTCTTCGGCGGTATGCATTATGTTTACGTTTTGGGAACATCGCAAGTAAGGTATAAAACAGAAACCGTTAACCCTCCACGTTATGATGCAGGTCAGTGGGCTTACAATATTTTGAAAGACCTTGCCGATGTAACAAGGTTGCATGAGACAGGTCGCAACGGTGTCGATAATGAAGAAGCCATATTGAAAGCACACCAACTATTCTCTACCGTAATGTGGGTCGGCATGCCGATAGCAACTTGCTTCGAGTACGGAAACGCAAATGTGGAACTATCCAAGAAATCCCAATCTTTGATACCTACAGATGTTACCGTTTCAATCAGAGTAAGAAAACCATACGCAAAGAATTGGTCAGATTTCAACGGAGGAGCGGCAAGTTCGACTGCAATGAACAATGACTATCCTATGTATCAATTCACGATAGACGCAGGATTGGCAACAATCATAGGACACAAAGAAACGGCAGAAAGTGCTTTGGATAACATCACCGTTGTACCGAACCCTTACTTCGCAGCTTCTTTGTATGAACAAGACCAAATACAAAATCTTGTAAAGATAACCAATCTTCCGCCTGATTGTTACATCACTATTTACTCTGTGGACGGAACCGTGATAAGAAAGTTGAGAGGACCTTCGGCTTCCTTGGTTTCGGGAGGAGGAACAGCACTTACTTCTGTCGATTGGGATTTGAAGAATCATAAGGGCTTGCCTATCTCCGGAGGAGTTTACTTGATTCACATCAAAGCAGATGGCGTTGGTGAGAAGTTGATTAAGTGGTTCGGCTCACTAAGACCGGTTGACTTAAATTCGTTCCAATAATCCGACAATCAACAGCGTAAGTAAATAATTTATAAGAGATAGAGAATATGAAAAACATACATAGAATATTGACATGCGTTGTGTTTGGCATCTTATTGATGCCGAACATGACGGCAAACGCAGGAAATGATGACAGACGAGGAACGTCCGGAGCAGGAGAACTTTTGATAAATCCTTGGGTTAGGAGTTCCGGCTGGGGAGGTGTTAACACTGCTTGCGGCAGTGGCATAGACGCTTTGTTCAGCAATGTCGCAGGTTTGGCACATACAACCGGTACGGAAGCAACGTTCGGATATACCGCATGGTTGCAAAACTCCGATATAAGCAATATTGCAGTCGGATTGGCACAAAGTCTCGGAGATTACGGAGTATTGGGATTGACAGTCAATTCCATGAACTTCGGAACCATAGAGAGAACGAAAGAGGGCAGTCCCGAACTTGGAAACAATGGAACATACAAGATAAGCATGATGAACATCGCTGTTTCCTATGCCAAGGCGTTCTCCAACACCATCTATGCAGGAGCTACTTTGAAGGTAGTCAACGAAGGTATCGATAACGTAACGGGAACAGGCTTCGCAATAGACGCCGGTGTCAAGTATGTAACCGGAGAAAATTACGAATTGAAGTTCGGTATCGCATTGAAGAACTGGGGACCATCGATGAGTTTCTCCGGAGACGGTCTTTCGACCAATGCTTTGTTCCAAGGTTCGAACCACTACCAAACATTGGAACAACGTTCCTCATCTTTTGAGTTGCCTTCAAGTTTGAACATAGGAATGTCATACGACTTCTTGTTTGCAGAGAACAAACACAGAATAACGCTTGCAGGAAACTTCTCCTCAATGGCATTCGGCAGGGATTTGTACACACTCGGTGTCGAGTACGGATTTGTGAAGTACCTGATGTTGAGAGCGGCTTATTCTTACGAAGACGGCTTGACCAAAAGCATTTATGACGAAGACGGTTCGACTAACCTTATGTCGGGCTTCTCATGCGGTGCTTCGGTGATAGCTCCTTTGTCGAAACCGAAGAACGGAAAGAAAGGTATGGATATATCGATCGATTACAGTTTCAGAGCAACGAAGGTAATGGGTGGCATTCACTCTGTCGGAGTTTCGCTCGCCTTGTAAGACAAACGATTACACAATACAGAGGAAACAAATCGAAGGCTGTATGACAAGCAGCCTTCGATTTATTTTTAATCGAGAAAAAACGAAGAGAAAATGGCAGAAATCAAGTATTATTCAAAGGAGGGTCTTCAAAAACTCAAAGACGAGTTGCAACACATGATAACCGTCGAGAGACCCGCAATATCGGCAGCCATAGCCGAGGCAAGAGACAAAGGAGATTTGTCCGAGAATGCCGAATATGACGCAGCAAAAGAGGCACAAGGGCTTATGGAAGCCAAGATTGCCAAGTTACAAGCATTGATAGCAAATGCACGATTGTTGGACGAGTCGAAAATAGATACTTCCAAGGTGCTTTTGTTGTCCAAGGTGGAGTTCATAAACCTTGCCTTGAAGAAGAGCATGACCTATGAAATCGTTCCGGAAAGCGAAGCCAACATAAAGGTCGGTAAACTCTCCATCACATCGCCCATAGCAAAGGGATTGCTCGGTAAGAAGGTCGGAGATATAGCAGAAATAGAGGTGCCTGCCGGTACGATGAAATTACAAATCACCAAAATAACGAGGGATTGAGTCATGGCATCCATATTCACCAAGATAATAAACGGAGAACTTCCCTCATATAAAATAGCCGAGGACGACAAATGCTATGCCTTTTTGGATATTTCGCCTTTGGCGGAGGGACATACACTTGTTGTACCGAAACAAGAGGTGGATTATATCTTCGACATCGATGATGAATTATACACCCATCTCCATCTTTTTGCGAAGAAGGTGGCAAAAGCGATAAAACAAGCCGTTCCTTGCGAGAAAGTGGGTATGGCAGTGATAGGACTCGATGTCCGACACGCACATATACATCTTGTCCCTTTGAAAGCAGTGGGAGATTTGAACTTTGCGAAGGAAAAACTCTCTCTTCCTGCCGAGCAGATGAAAGCAATAGCCGAAAAGATAGCCGCCAAGGTGGAATTATAAGCACGGGGCAAAAATACTTTTTCCTTGACCTTAGACAAAAAACGAAAAGGTCAAGGAAATTTTTGACATCAAGTCTGTGCTGTTATATGGCGGATAAAATGGGAAATAATGCAGGTAAAACCTTATCGAAAAACGAGAGCAAACACTGATGTATGGCAAACTTGATTTACCATTGTTCGCGAGCTTTTGCTCTTTCTGCCATCAGTTTGCGACCCTTTTCCTTATCTTCATCGACAATATGTAACAAATCTTCTCGCTCGTCCTCATCAAGCATATCCCAAGCAGCTTCGGAATAGTCTTTTTGGTAGAATGTAGTATCGATAAGCGATTTAAATGAACGATGACGGGAACGATGGAAATTATCTATGACAAAACACATCTCAGTAGGAAAGTATTCCATGATTTGGGAGCGTAATTCCCGATGTATTCCCCAAATTGTTTCTGCCGTGCCGCCGACAATGCTACCGAGAATGTCGGTATTTGCACCAAGACTGACGGCAAGTCGTACCGCATCTACAAAGTTCTTACTCATGCTGATGATTTTCAATGCAATTCTTACGATGTCCTGCATTGCTCCATTGCATTGTTCTATTGCAGAAACTTTACTGATTTTGATGTCGTAACCGGAGAACTTCACACATTTATTGATGATTTCATCTATATGAAGAGCTGCATTCTGATACCCTGTTCGATTGAACTTCATTGCTGTATAAATGGCTAACAGAATAGTTTGAGCAGCCCTCACCTCATTTTTATCGAATTTATCCGATAAAATTGCTTCTGCGGTGTCAAGTACTTGGGTTTTGTGTTCAAACCAATGTGCCACAGGAATTAGCCCTATTAAAATTGCCTTGTTCGACGGATTATGCTGTGATGGATAACGGTTGAACCAATCTTGAATGCTTTCATCAAAATCACGTCCGTGTAGCAGAGCATCGGCAATAGCGATTGTATATACAGTCCCTTCCGAGAAACAATTCTTTTCGGTCAATAATTCAAAGTTGTAATCTCTTGTCGGTTCAAACCGACAACGACTGCTTATAATGTCTGCAGTTATAGCTCCAAACATAATCCTCTAAGATTATAATTATTATTTATTTGCAAATGTACAACAACTTCTTCAAAACACACCTTTCCCCTTTACTTATTGCCTTTCATGCGATTGTGCGTTTTGCAGAGTAGTTGACAGTTGAAAATGTCAGTTTTGCCACCCTTACTCCATGCTGTTACGTGGTCGGCGTCCATTTCTGTAAGTTTGTATATTCTGTTACGGTTATTGTTCTCCATTTGCGAACACATAGGACAGTTGCTTGTACCATCGACTTTTGCTTGTTGTGTCTGTCGCTCGTACAGAGTCTTGATGTCGCTTTTCTCAAACATACGTATTTCGAGAAGTACGGGGTTCTGCTCTCCTCCGAGGACGTATTCAAATATACCTCTCTTTCTCGTTACACATTCATCGGCATAGAGTTCAGATACTCTTTTCCGAATAGCGGCTTGATCGTATGAAACCGCATGATACTTCTCATATAGTTCGCCCCATTCCAAGCCTTTCATCTCGGAGCGTGGTGAACCGAAGATGTTTTTTACCCATTCTATCACACTGTCGAAATAAAGTTGCATTTCTCTTATATTGTCCTCTTGACGATGTTCGCTCATATACCTGCTGACAGAGTCTTCTCCTTTTGCCACCCATTTAAGTGCCGTATGCAATATGTCTTGTCGTTTGGGGTCGCCGTTAATGTAGCACTGCCATTTCTGCATATTGGAGTTAAGGCTGTTACTGAACACTTCCTTGGCGGCTGTTACAAATCTTCCGGAGTATATGGCATTAAGCAGTTCCTGAGGTTTGAGAGGTACGCCGGCAATGTTGATTGTCTCAAACCATTGCTTGATTTCCGGCTCTTCTCCCTCACAGACATAAATGAGAAGGGAATAGTTCATGATTTTCTCTTGCAAGACTTTGTCGAGACCGTCAAAATAAGTCTCCATTCCGTTTATCTTTACTGCCAATTTGTTTGTAATGTAGCGACCGATGGAGGTGATGCGTTGTTGTCCGTCGAGGACTTCATAGCGGTCATCGCCGACTTGTGTGAAGTAGATAAGTCCCAAAGGATAGTCTTTGAGAATACTCTCTATCACTGCCACATCTTTATTGCCATCGGCATAAATGTAGTTACGTTGATACTCCGGCTGTATGGTCAGCCTGCCCGACCAACCGAACAAGCCTTTCCCCTCCAATTCATTGTACATAAACCCTTCGCAAATGTCTCTGACTGTCAAATCTGTTCTTAATGTTGTATTCATGCTTATTGTCTTTTACGAATTAGAATACGAGCGTAAATCTCTTTGTTATTGATAAACATTCTCTTATTCGGGTATCTGTTTCCTTCGACATACCTGTCAAGCCCGATTATTTCAAATTGTTCGGGACAATATTTGTCGAGAAATGAAATCGGAACTCCCATTACGCCTGAATAATCTCCCGGTATGGCATCTGTGAATGGCACTTCGATTGCATCATAATTGTCATAGTGAGCATAGCCCTTGCCGTTAACCTCCTTATGCTTTGAGTACATGATATTATCTTCCATGCTCATAAGAGCAAGAGCTTGATGTCTGCGACCGTGGTCAAGATTGGTAAACCAGCAACAATTTCTGAATTTTACAAGTCCTGTATCTGCATTATATACACCGCAGGCATACTCACACCTTGCCTCTTTAGGTATTCCGAAGAATGCATTCCCTGCATTGAAGCCGTTACCCAGCCACATTTTGTTCTCCTTTATCAATGGGAAAATCTCCTTATATGTAATTGCATTTTGGTTTCCTATGATCAGAAACTTCTTGTCGGCTTTCGTTATCCACTTCACAAATTCCCGAAAAAGAGAAAACGGCGGGGTGGTGATGATTATATCCGCTTCATCTCTGAGACTTTTGACCTCATCACTTCGGAAGTCTCCGTTGCTTTCGAGGTACGACCATTCAAGGTCGTCTATATCTGTTCTCCCGTTGGCATCGGTGTCGTGGTCAAGAATAAAAATCTTACCGTTCGTCTTACTCTTATCCGCATCATAGTAAGGACTTTCGCTCTCAAAGAGAGTCGGACTCCAAGACTTGATTTTCTTTGCCTCCGGAGCATAAGAAGTCGAAATGAGTTTACGTATGCCGAATTGCTCAAAGTTTTGTGCAAAAAACTTCGTAAAATTGCTCCATTCGGGGTCGTCGCAAGGCAGAAGAATGGTCTTATCCCTAAATACATCTGCATTATATTCAAGGTAGGCATTGACCTCTTTCTGAATATCTGCGTATTGAGTGTAAAACTCATCATTCTTTCCTGCCTTGGCTTTGCTTAAATTTGCGTTTGCCATAGTTGTTTGTCATTGTGCATCAGACCATCAAATCAACTATGTGCAGGATAAGGAATACAGAAAAGGTGCAGACACCATTCCTTTCGCGTTCACGGGAAGCCTGAGAAGAAACCCGCCACTCACACAGGAAAATGCCCACACCGTATTGGCGTGAACATTAACTTTATGTGTAAGTGTGCAAGCGTAACTCCTCAGATGAGGGACTTCCCGCAAACTGCATTCCGATTACTTCTTCTGCAAAAAAAGAAATCAGTTTCTCAGGCTTTTTCTTTTTGAACGCGAAATAATAGTCAATGCTTTGTTTTCAATAAAAGTCGTTCTGCACATTATAGAAGTGTGCGAACGCAGGAGCAAAGATATGAATTTCTCGCAGTTCCGAATATATAATTCGGGAAAAATTTGAAAGAGGTAAAGATGGGTAAAGAAATGTAGAGAAAGCATAGGGTGTGAGAATAAAATGCAAAGAGACTATCCGTTCAATCGATGTTCGCAAAATACTTCTATACTTCTATCCTTTTTGCATTCTTTATCATTTCGACTTCTCCGCAAGCATTGCCGGTTAACTATTTTCAATGTCTTTAACTTCATAGCTTGCGAAAAATCCGTCAAAGAGAGATGTCTCGAAATTTTTGCGAGTATTTGAGTGTTAAACAAATGGTTGTGTTTCAGACTTTTGTAGATACATCGAAGACCGACTGAAAAAAGACGGCGTTTTTGTAGTCGGAAAACGGCGTCTTTTTCAGAAAAAACGAAGAGTTGGAGCTGCTAAAACGAAGTCTTTCGAACCAAAAGACTTCGTTTTATTCGGAAAAGATGCCGTTTTTTCCGAAGATGTCTTTTTCTCGCTTTCCGAAGAGTGCTATTTTTGCCGAAAAATAGCTCAAAATACGAAAAAATTCTGCCGAACTGCTCATTTTGTATTCTTGCTTCTTTGTTGAAGAAAGAAGAAAACCATGATTTTTATTTTTGTTAATTTGATAGCGAGAAAGTGTCTTTGCTCACCGCTCGAAATTCAGGCTTTGTGTTTGCAATTGGCTTCATCGGAGGTGCTTTTCGCATTGAAATTTGTCCGTAAGCGTTTTTATTCTTATCTTTGCACGCAAATTTATTTTGCGATGTTTTCAGATTCTAACAAGTTTGTGGGCGAGGGGCTGACGTATGATGATGTGCTTTTGGTTCCCGCTTATTCGGAGATAATTCCGAGAGACGTTAAGGTCAATTCCATGTTCAGTCGTAATATTGCAGTGAACATTCCGATAGTGTCTGCTGCGATGGATACCGTTACCGAGGCCAAGCTCGCTATTGCAATGGCTCAGGAAGGGGGCATCGGTGTTTTGCATAAGAACATGTCGATTGAAAAACAGGCCTCAGAGGTTTCAAAAGTGAAGAGAGCGGAAAACGGAATGATTTCCGATCCCATCACGTTGGGAAAAGATGCTTTGGTGAAAGACGCTTTGAGAATGATGAAGGAGTTTTCGATAGGCGGTATTCCTGTCGTGGATGTGGAAGGTAAACTTATAGGTATTGTTACAAACAGGGATTTGAGATTTGAAAGAGATATAAACAGGCCTATCGTCGAGGTGATGACAAAAGAGGTCATTTCCGCTCCATGCGGAACCGACTTCGAACAGGCTGCCGATATTTTACAGGCTCACAGAATAGAAAAGTTGCCGGTGATAGACAAGGCTGGAAAATTGGTGGGCTTGATAACATACAGAGACATCATAAAGTTGAAAGAGCGTCCCAATGCCTGCAAGGATAAGTTGGGAAGATTGAGAGTGGCTGCGGGCATAGGCGTTACAAGAGATATGGACGACAGAATTGCTGCGGTGATTGCTGCAGGTGCGGATGCGATTGTCGTCGATACCGCTCACGGTCATTCCAAGAATGTGATAGACACTTTGAAGAGAGTGAAATCGAAGTATTCCGATGTGGACGTTGTCTGCGGTAATATCGCAACGGCGGAAGCCGCTTTGGCATTGGCCGATGCGGGAGCCGATGCCGTGAAGGTCGGAATAGGACCCGGCAGCATTTGCACTACGAGAGTGATGGCGGGAATAGGTGTTCCTCAACTTTCTGCGGTATATGATGTTGCAAAAGCTTTGGAAGGAAGGAACGTACCTGTGATTGCAGACGGTGGTATCCGATATTCCGGAGACATCGTCAAGGCATTGGCAGCCGGAGCAAGCACAATAATGGCAGGGTCTTTGCTCGCCGGTGTTGAAGAAAGTCCGGGAGACACCATAATCTTTGAAGGTCGTAAGTTCAAGTCATATAGGGGTATGGGATCGCTCGATGCCATGCAGCAAGGCTCGAAAGACAGATATTTCCAAGATATGGAAGATGACATAAAGAAGTTGGTTCCGGAGGGTATCGTCGGAAGAGTTCCATATAAGGGTACCGTAAGCGAGGTGATATATCAAATGGTCGGCGGATTGAAAGCCGGAATGGGTTATACCGGCAGCGAGAACATAGAGAAGTTGAGAAAGGCCAAGTTCATAAAGATAACGGCGGCAGGTTATGCCGAAAGTCATCCGCATGATATAACCATTACGAAAGAAGCTCCTAATTATTCACGTTAATACCATACCATGAAACGCTTGCTACTGTGTATTGCAGCCGTCCTTTTACAATCGGCGGTATTTGCTCAGACCGATAATGATGTTGTATTGGAAGTTGCGGGAGAGAAAGTGCAGAAAGGGGAATTTGTCCGCATGTTCAAGAAAAATTCTCTTTCAAAGGATACCGTTATATCTCAAAGCGAATTGGACGATTACTTGGAGTTGTTCATCAACTACAAGATGAAGCTCGCTCAAGCCCGCGAGTTGGGATTGGATACGATGAAGTCTTATCTGGACGAGGTGAAGCATTACAGGAAACAGTTGGTTGCTCCCTATCTTAACGATGCTTCGGTAAATCGGCAGCTTGTGAGAGAAGCATACGACAGGTCGAAAGAGATAGTTTACGCTTCCCACATACTGGTGAACATACCTGCAAATGCCACACCGGACGATACATTGGCGGCTTATAACAAGGCATTGCAGATAAGGAAGCGTGCATTGGCAGGGGAGGATTTCGGAAAATTGGCGGAAGAATTATCCGATGATCCCTCGGCAAGAGACAGGGTCGATGATAAGACACGTGCAGAGATAAAGGGCAACAAAGGTTCTTTGGGGTATTTTACTTCGATGAGCATGATTTATCCTTTTGAAACGGCTTGCTATTCAATGAATGCCGGAGAGGTTTCCATGCCGGTCAGAACACGTTTCGGGTATCATGTAATAAAGTTGCATGAACGTATTCCTGCATTTTGCAGCACCATGGACATCGCTCATATTTGGATAGGGCTGGACAAGCACTCCGAGGAGGAAGCAGAGTCTTTGATAAACAAAGCATGGCAGGACTTGAACAAAGGAATAAGTTTCGATAGCATTGCAAAAGCATATTCGGAGGATAAATATTCATCTGTTTCAGGCGGAATACTTTCCAATCAAAGAGTAAGTACTTTGCCTGTCGAATATGTGGAGCAGTTAAAAAACTTGCAACCGCAGCAACTTTCGAAACCATTCCGTTCGACACTTGGTTGGCATATAGTAAAACCATTGGAGTATCGACCTTTGCCAAGTTTCGAGCAACAGGAACATTTCATAGAAGAAAGAATAGCGAGAGATGAACGAAGCTATAAAACTGTCGAGTCTTTCGCCGAGAAATCCAAAAAGGAGTATGGCTTTAAGGAAAACAAGGCTCGTTTGGAGGGTGTGGTGAAAATAGTTACGGATTCCGTATTCGAGGGTAAGTGGAAAGTGCCTTCCGATTTTGACGACAAGGAAGAGTTGTTCAGAATAGGGGACTACTCTTATACGGTTACGGATTTCGCAAAGGCGATAGAGGCCAACCAAAAGAAGCGTACGCCCGAATATATTCCCGAATTTGTTGACCGCATGTATAAAGATGTTGTACTGGAACAGGTCATCAGTTATGCTGATAGCAAGTTGGAGGATAAATATCCCGATTTGAAAGCGACAATCGACGAATTCAGAGACGGCATACTTATTTTTGCCATTACCGACAAGATGATTTGGAATAAGTCCATAACGGATACCATCGGTTTGCAAGCCTTCTACGAAGCAAATAAGGAAAAATACAAATGGGGCAAGCGTGCATCGGTTACTTTATGGTCTGTCGATTCCGAAGAGAAAAATCTCAAGACGCTTGAAAAGGTTTTGAACAAGTCGGTCAGAAAATCTTGGGGAGATGGAGAAACGGTCAACAAGATAGCCAAGGCATTCAAGATAAAGGTTGATGCGGATAAGCATATTACGCATAAGTGGTTCAAATTGGAGAAGGGGGATAACAAGGTTGTCGATAAATTGGTTTGGGATAACCCTGAACTGAAAGAGAACAGCGTAATAAGGGATACAATCAGTTCTTCAAGAAGAAGTATCGCACTTGTGTTTCATGGTTTCGTTTCTCCGGAAATAAAGACATTGGAGGAGTGCAAGGGAATGGCAACGTCCGATTATCAAAGCTTGCTTGAAAAGGAATGGATAGACGATTTGCGAAACAAATATACTTACAGAGTAAATCAAGAGGTTTATAGAAGCATAAGATGATTGATATGAGAATGCTGAAATTTGTAACCATTGCACCGATTGCAATCTTAGTCTTTTGCTTGTGCGGAAATGTTTCTGCTCAAAGCACATCGCAAGAAAGTACTCAGGTGATAGATAGAGTTGTTGCTGTCGTCGGACAAAACATGATTAAGGAATCGGAATTGGAAACGGCATTTCTGCAACAGAAAGCGAATAATGGTATTATCGAAAATGCGTTTACGGTTCGGTGCGATTTGTTGGAGGGAATGCTTATAAACAAGTTGATGCTTCATCAGGCGGAAGTTGATTCCATCAATGTAACCGATGAGGAGGTTAATAGGGAAATGGACAACAGAATCAAGTATATGATTAGAATGTATGGCTCCGAAGAGGCTTTGGAAAGGCAGATGAAGAAGTCGATAAGCGAGATACGGTCGTTCTACAATGATATTATCAGGGAGAACATAATGATAGGTCAGATAGAAAACAAATTGACCGGCAGCATTTCCATTACCCCGCAGGAAGTTGCCGATTTCTATAAGTCGATTCCGCAAGATAGTCTGCCGATGACCGAGGACGAATATGTTTTCTCGCAAATAGTGAAATTACCGAAAGTTTCCGATGAAGAAAAAGCTGCTGTGAAGGCACGGCTTGAGTCTTACAGAGAGCGTATATTGAAAGGAAGCAAATTCTCCACACTTGCCACTCTTTATTCCGAAGACCCGGGTTCTGCCAAGAAAGGAGGGGAGTTGGGATTTTTTTCGAGAGGTGATATGGTCAGCGAGTTTGAAAATGCGGCATTTGCTTTGCAAGATGGGGAAATATCTCCTGTGATAGAGACTCAGTATGGTTTTCATATCATACAAATGATAGAGCGAAGAGGAAACCAAGTTAATTGCAGGCATATTTTGTTGCAACCCAAAGTTTCGGATGCACAATTGCTTGAAGCGAAGAAAGAATTGGATAGTATAAAGAGTGAGATTGAGAAAGGTGCGATTACGTTTGAAGATGCCATCGTGAAATACTCCGATGACGAGTCGAAAATCAATCAGGGCTTGATAATCAATCCATATACTGCTGGAGCGTCTTTCACGAAAGATGCCATAAACGAGACTATGAACAATGTAGAAAAAGTCGATTTCAACACGATGAAAGAGGGCGATGTAACAAGACCTGTTTTGTTCAAGGCGGAATCGGCAAACGCTTATCGTTTGATAAAAGTCAACAAAAAAATTCCTGCTCACAGGGTAAACCTTACCGATGATTACGGGAAGATTCAAGAGTCTGCTCTAAGTTCCCGCAAATTGGATATAATAAGAGACTGGGCAGAGAAACGGATAGCGAAAACATATATAAGAATAATACCGGACTATCAATCTTGCGAGTTTAAGTTGAACTGGTTGAAAAAGTAAACTGAGATGTCTTCGGAAGTCGAGTTATTGGATTCTTTGATTGCGAAATGCGATGAACTTAAAAAAGAAATAGCAAAAGTTGTCGTAGGTCAGGAAAGCATTATCAACCAAGTATTGGTTTCCATGTTTTCTTCCGGACATTGCCTCTTGGTTGGCGTTCCCGGGTTGGCAAAAACATTGTTGGTGAATACCATTGCCAGAACGTTGGGGTTGAGTTTCAATCGTATTCAATTTACTCCCGACCTGATGCCTTCCGATATCTCAGGTAGTGAAATATTGAATAAAGACAAGATTTTCGATTTCGTTGAAGGACCTGTGTTTTCCAACATCGTCTTGGCGGATGAGATAAACAGAACTCCTCCCAAGACACAAGCCGCTTTGTTGGAAGCAATGCAGGAACATAGTGTTACCATAAACGGAGTAAACCATAAATTGCCGGAGCCTTTTTTCGTATTGGCTACTCAAAATCCGATAGAGCAGGAAGGAACGTATCCTTTGCCGGAAGCTCAGTTGGATAGATTCATGTTTATGCTTTGGTTGGATTATCCTTCGTTTGAAGAAGAGGTAGATATATTGAAACGCACCACAACGGGTAAGGTGGAGAATGTAAGACAGATACTCGGCATGGAGGATATTCTGAATATACAGGCTCTTGTGAAGAACATACCTGTAAGCGACAATGTTTATGAGTATGTTGTGAGACTTGTGGGCAAAACCAGATTAAGTTCTCCGAACAACGAAAAAGCTAAGAGGTATCTTTCGTGGGGAGCCGGTCCGAGAGCTTCGCAATATCTTATAATGGGAGCAAAATGCCATGCTGCTTTGAAAGGGAAATACTCTCCCGATATTGAGGACGTGAATGCCGTTGCAGTTCCGGTTTTAAGGCATAGAATAGTTTTGAACTATGCTGCCCAAGCAGAAGGATTTACCACAGAAAGCATAATCAAAGACTTGATAAATGAACAATAACAGCAACATAATGAGATGTATTATATTTGCCCTTGCTGTGATATGCACCATAGGGCTGTCGGCTCAGAGTACGAATAAGAGAACTCCTCAGGCAAATGCAGGAAAAGAGGGTATAGGGCAGGTTATCGATGTTCCGGATAATGGTTGTGATTTCATGATACTTCCTCAGCCGGAGAAGAAAAAACGCGGTGCCGCAAGGAAACAACAAGTGCCGGTCGATCCGTATCCGAACAGAATAGAAGCATACATTTGCTTTGAACCGGCTTCGGCTTACTATACGGAACCGGGCTTGAATATTTTGGACAGCATTTATTCCATAGCTTTCGACAAAAAGAACAATAAGTTCTACAAAATGACCATCGAAGCGTATGATGATGCCGAACCATTGAACGAAATGAATGCTTCTTTGGCAAGAGATAGAGCAGTAATGATTTTCAATTATTTCGCTTCACGTGAGGAGTCCGAGTTCATAATCAAGCGAACCCCGGGTACATATACTCATTCTTGCAGCGGGGAAATGAATTACTTCATAAAATACAAAATGCCTTTTGATTTCAAATGGGTCAATCTTTATAAGAAAAGCGATGATGAGAGAATTCAAAACGGCATAGACCTCAGTGGAAAAGTTCATTTGCTGATAGAAGATGACCCGGAGGGTTGTCTCGGAGAGTTTTACAACTATTACTATCCCGCAAATGACAGCATATTCACTTCTGCCTGCTCGATGGTAACCATACCCAAAGGGGCATTGGAGTACATCACACATACAAAGGACACAATCGAATACAGTTGCAATATAGACTACAAGGAGTATATGACATTCGAAGATTTGACGAATAATTATCACCTTGTGCCGCACAAGAAGCAATACATAATCAATGCAGGTTACATTGTAATCGATGCAGACCATAAACCGGATTATGCAAGTTGTCAGAATAAGGAGAACTTTACCAATACGATACAGGTAAGAGTTCCGATAGAATTGCAACAAAATGAAGCAAGGCTCAAATTCTTTGTAAAGACATACGATGCCAAAGGAAGAGCCGTCTATAAATCTGTTCCGACCAAGAAAGAGAAAGACAAAGAGACCAAGTTGCAAACATTGACGACCGAGATAAACGCTTTCCAAATAGATACCATCTACATAGGCAAGAAGATAGAGGAAAAAGATATGTCCGATTACTTTTTCCCTGCCAAGGAAGGCGAACCCGGAGCATTTCAAGCAATGGGAGGTTGGTTGAAGCCTTATAAATTGGACAAACGGGGGGCGTACGTAGTAAAGAAAGCAATGCAAAGTATCCTCCGAAAGCCGATAGGCGAAATCATCAACGAATAAAGTTTCAAGAGAACATTGTAAACGCGTGCTATTCATCAAAGAAAACTTGACAAATAGCACGTGTTTTGCTATTAACCGGATTTGTAAGCGGATAATATTGTGATGTCGTGAATCGGAAAAGATAACCGATTTTGCGAAACAAGTGTTGCCATGAATAGTCTTTGCTAATAGTTCATGCGGTTGCGGAAGTCGTTACGTTTTTCGTATTTCAAGTCTTGCAACATAGGGGCTTTGACGGCTATGGTGAAGTTCCAACCCTGTCTTGGTCCGAACGGTATCCAATTCATTCGTATTTCCCAGCAGTGCAAGTCCCGATAAAAGTCTATCGACGTATAAGTAAAATCCTTATTGATGAAGTCGTAGCCTGTGGAAAAGCCGACTTTCCATTTGGATGTAACGTTTATATCGCCTCTTGCTGTAATGGTTGCCGATTTATTGGTTTGGTAACCTGCCATTGCAACGATGTATGAACTCAAATGGCTGTAACTTACGCCAAGTGTCAGGTTCCATGGCACGGAAAAATCCACATTGTCTCCCAATACCTCGTTCGGGTTTGAGAAAGGACTGTATTGCAATTCGGCAGGCGAGTGTGCTTCCGGTGTTTCCTGCGAGTTGCCATTTTTCAAAGCGTCCGAATTCAACTGCCAGCTGAGATTCAGAGTCCATTGCGAGTTCTGTCTTTTGAAAAGTTTGCCTTCCTTGTCCCAAAGCAGTTGATTGGTCAAAGCTCCGTTGGAATCCAAAACGTAAGGTGTGAAAGAACTCGAATAGTTCACTATGATTTTTTCAAACAAGGTCGTTCTTGCACTTATTCTCAGCGGTTGCCAATTTATGGAATCCTTTGCCAAGTCGTAGCCTGAGGCAATGGTGAGGTTTTCCAACAGTATTATCTTCCTCGTTCCATCGACTGTATCTCTCGAATCTTTGACTTTCATCTCCAGATTATTGCTCAGAGAGAAGTTTACCACTCCCGATGCTCCTTGGGCAGGCGAACCGTAAACTCCGTTTTCTGTTTTGGAATAGTAAATCTGTTTTCCGTTTTTATCGGTGTAGAAATCATAGAAGCCAAGCGAAGGATTGGAAAAGTCGGGCGTATAGTTGAAAGACACAGATGGGTTAAGCACATGACGAACGGCTTTGACGAAACCTTTCTTGAAAGCGAACATACCGTATATGCGTGTATTCAGACTGCTGCGGAAGGTTGCGTTGCGGTTGCTGACGAAACCGTATGTGGTGTCTTTGTCGATCAAATCCGTCATCGGGTTATACGTCTTGCTTATGCTGTTGGTGTACCAACGCTCTGTGTAGTCTATGGAGTTAGTCCAGTTCAAGTGTTTCAGTATTTTCACGTTGCTTTGAACGGGAATGGAGTGCATTATGCCATTACGAAAACTTTTATACAAATCAGGGGAAGTCAGAAGACTGTCGTAAGTATCCAATGTGTTGATGAGGTTTACCCGATAAGAAAAAGAAATATCCTCGTACCATTTTCTTTTCCCGTTTGCTTTTTTGCGGCGAAAGGGATAGAATTGAACAGAGGACAGGCTCATCGAAGGCAAGTCCAAATTTATTGCTCCTGTGTTTACGTTGTATGTTTCGCCCAAATTTGCGGTAAAAGACCATGAGGAGCCGAACTTGGTCGAGAAAGCAATGGAAGATGTGGTCGTATTGTTGAAGTAATCCGATACATTGGTTGTGTATTGATTGAATTTGCTGCTGACGAGATTGACGTTTGCCGAAAATGTTCGGTATGGGTGAGCCTTTGAATCCTGCTGATGAGACCATCGGAATTTGAAATCCGTGGAAGAACTATAAGAAGGAGTGTTCTTCAACCCCGTATGGTTGTCTTCGTACCTGAATTCCACGGTACCATTGTACTTATAGCGTTTTATGTAAGTCGAAGAGACATTGACGGCGTATGAAAGATTGGTATAGATGTCTCCTTGCAATGCCAAATCCATATAATCGCTTATTGCAAAGTACCAACCGATGTTTCTCAAATAGTAACCTCTGTTTGCAGCATAGCCGTATGAAGGCATGAGAAAGCCGGAACGTTTGCCCTTTGTGAAAGGAAAATATGCAAAAGGTATGCCGACAGGCAATGGAATTTCCATCAGGGAAAACCATGCCGGACCTGTTACTATCTTATCCTCCGTTATGGCTTTGGCTTTCGAGAAACTTATTCCGAAATGCGGGTGTTCCTCATTGTCGCAGGTGGTGAACATTCCGGAAGAAATGTACATAGTCCTCTCATCTGCCTTTTTTACTCTCTCTCCATGCAGAAAGCCATCGCTTTCCTTGGTGAATATATTACTGATAAGCCCTCTTTTCGTATCGAAATTATATTTCAATTCTTTGGATTTGTATTCTTCGGTTCCCTCCTTGAAGACAGGATTTTGTCTTATGGTGTCGAGAGAATCTTTCAGCCCTATGGCGTAAAGCATTTTTGTATCGAAATTCACCTTCATGAAGCCCGATTGCAGGTTCATCTTCTCATAATTCACCTCTGCCTTATTGTATAGAAATACATCTTTATTATCGAGAAAGAAGGTCAGAGAATCGACGGATTTATAGCTTACTCGTGCGTCCAAAGCCTTATGTTTTCTACTTTTTGCGGTGGAAACACTGTCTTTTTTTTGAAGAGAGACGCTGTCTTGTGCGAGTATATCCTGCGGACTAACGTTCAGCAAAACAAGCATCAAACACAAAAAACGGCATATAGGAATCGACTTTCTCAATCGTTTTCTGATTTTAATTTGTACCTTTGTATCCGATTTGCAAATGTAAGATTTTTTGGAAAACTGTAAGAAGTAGATGAACAAACTGACGGGCGGATTTGTTGCTTTTGGAGTGCTGTTTTGCGTATTGCTTGTTTCCTTATCGGGACATGCACAACAAGACGGAGGCACGAAGAAGTTCAGTAAGCTGGTTATAGATGCAGGGCATGGGGGCGATAAACCCGGAGCTGTCGGAAGCCGAAGCAAGGAAAAGGATATAACATTGGCTGTGAGTTTGAAGCTTGGCAGAATGATAACAGAAAATCTTAAAGACGTGGAAGTACGTTATACAAGAGTCATAGACAAGGACGTAGAGTTGTATAAAAGAAGCCAGATTGCAAACAAGATAGGAGCCGACCTTTTTATATCGATACATTGCAACAGTTCCACGAATAAAAAACCCAACGGTAGCGAAACATTTGCTCTCGGTCTCACAAAAGCTGCACAAAATTTGGAAGTCGCAAAAAAAGAGAACAAAGATATTCTTTCAGAGGCCAATTACGAAGAAAACTATGACGGTTTCGACCCCAATGCTCCTGAAAACGATATACTTTTTGCCCTTTATCAGAATGCATACATGGAAAGCAGTCTGTGGTTCGCCGACAGGGTGCAACGCCAACTCACAGCTAATACCCCCATATCCGACAGAGGTGTGAAACAAGCCAATTTCGTCGTGCTGCTTAAATCAGCCATGCCCTCTGTTCTTATAGAAATAGGATTTATTTCCAATCAACAGGAAGAAGCTTACCTTATGTCTGAATTGGGACAGTATGAGATTGCAGCATCTATTTTCCGTGCTATATGCGAATACAAAATGCATCGCGACAATGTGAAAATCGCAGTGCCGAGTGTGAGTTCGCTTATTCCCAAAAACATCTTGGATAAGCAGAAACAGTTGGAGGAAAATCAAAAACTTGCACAAATCAAGGACGAAGAGCGTTTGAAAGCCGAGCTTGCGGCGAAGAGGGAAGCAGAAGAAAAAGCCGATGCCCGACAACAGGAAAAGAGCGGCAGCGAAACAATATACAGAGTTCAATTCGCCTCGATGAAGTCGAAACTATCCACTTCCGATTCCCGTTTTGCGGGCTTGGAAGACGTATGGCTTTATGAATTTGACGGGTATTGGAAATACTGTGCAGGCTTATTTGCAACACAAAAAGAAGCCTCGAACTACGTTCAAAAAGTTCGCTCGTTGGGACATAAAGATGCCTTTGTCGTAGTTTTCCATAACGGGAAGAGAATAAGTTTCGAGCAGGCGAGAGCATTGGAAAAGAAATAACAGGAGATTAAACATGAAGACAGAAATCAAAGTAGGTTTGGTAGGACTTGGAATATTGATATTGCTTTTCTTCGGTATCAAATTCCTCAAAGGAATAGATATATTCAACAAAGAAGTCAGCTATCACGTCCTCTACAAGGATGTAAGCGGAATGCACGAAAGCAATTACATCTACCTCAACGGCATGAAGGTCGGTTACATCAAAGACATAAAAGCCATGGATAATAGAGCCGAGAATTTTCTTGTAACAATATCCATCAGCAGTAAGGTAAACATGACCAAAGATAGCAAGATAGTTCTGTTCAATGCCGATATGCTCGGTTCGAAAGCCCTGAGGCTTGAACTCGGACACGGAGAATTACTCCACAAAGGAGATACCATAACCGGAGAAATAGAAGTAGGAATGTTGGATAAGCTCGGTACAGCCATAACACCTATGGCAGAGAACCTCGACAGCATTCTTTCCGCAACCAAAAGCATACTCAACCAACAAAATCGGGATAACATTCAACGAACGTTGGCAAATTTGGAGTCCACAAGCCGAAAACTGAATGACATATCACAACAATTCGATGGTCTTATCGATAGCGAGAAGAACAAAATCAAGAATATAATTGCGAATACAGAAAGTATAACCACTAATCTTAAAGACAACAACGAGCGACTCAGCAATATAATAAGTCGTATCGACCAAATAACCGACACGGTTGCACAAGCGAACATAGGCAGTACCCTTTCCGAAACATCGAGAACCATAGAGCGATTGAACAAAGTGCTTGGCATAATCGAGAACGGTAAAGGTAATTTAGGCTTGTTGATAAACGATGAAGGCTTGTATCGCAATCTCAACGAGAGTGCAAGGAAACTCGATGCGTTGATTGAAGACATCAAGGCAAATCCCAAGAAGTACGTGAAAATTTCAGTGTTTTAGAACAAATATATACGGACATGTTATTTGAAAACATAGTATTCGGACCAATTCATTCAAGGAGATTGGGCACATCTCTCGGAGTGAATGTTTTACCCACGGAAAAGAAATATTGCAGTTTTAATTGCATTTACTGCGAATGCGGTTGGAACGTAGTGGATACCAGAGTAAATGTGCCGTTCAACAAAAGAGAAGATATAAGAGCCGCTTTGGAACATCGTCTTTCCGTAAATACGGAAGCAGAAAATGCGAACATAGATTCTATAACGTTCAGCGGTAACGGAGAACCTACACTTCACCCCGATATATCCGGCATAGTCGATGATGTCATGGCTTTGCGAAACAAATATTGCCCGCAAGCGAAGGTTACCATACTCTCCAACTCCACCAATCTGGTGCGGGAAGATGTTTTTGCAGCTTTGCAGAAAGTGGATAATCCCATTTTGAAACTCGATGCAGGCACAGAACAAATGTTCAAGGCAATAAACAAGCCCGTATCCGCCCGATTCGATGATATAGTCGAGCGTTTGATTGCGTTCGGCAACAAATGTATCGTTCAAACCCTGCTTTTGAGAGGCGAGAATGACGGTGTCGTCATCGACAATACAAGCGAGAAAGAATTCTCCTCATGGTTGGAAATAGTGAAACGCATCAAGCCGCGTTCCGTAATGCTGTACTCCATAGACAGAGTAACACCGGAGAAAAATCTTGAAAAGCTTCTTATTCCCGAACTCGAACATTATGCCGCACGCATAAGGGAAGCAGGCATAGAAACAGCAACATACTAAACCATATTTCAATGACAACAGGTCAGACCGAAAAAGCAGACAAGATACTCTTACACCCCGTATTCGGGTATATCATTTTCTTTTTCGTTATTTGGCTTACGTTCTTCTGTACCTTCAATTTGGGAAACTATCCCATGGAATTGATGGAACAGGGAGTGGGAGTTCTTTCTTCTTTTGCCGAAAGAACCATACCGCAAGGCTTTCTCAATGACCTTGTGGTTCAAGGCATAATAGGGGGAGTGGGAAGCGTCATCGTCTTTCTGCCGAATATTTTGATATTGTTCCTCTTCATTTCTCTCATGGAAGAAACAGGCTATATGGAAAGAGTTGCCCATCTTATGGAGAGGTTTATGCACGCCATAGGTCTGCATGGCAAAAGTTTCATACCTCTCATCATGGGATTCGGTTGCAATGTCCCCGCAATAATGGCCACAAGGATATTGAAAGACAAAAGAGACCGCCTTGTAACCATGCTCATCATTCCATTCATGTCCTGTTCCGCAAGACTTCCTGTTTATATCGTGATAGCCGGAACGTTCTTCCCCGAAAATGCAACCTTGGTTATGTTCAGCCTGTACGTAACAGGTGTGATTCTTGCCATACTCTTCGCGTTGCTGTTCCGAAAAACATTCAACAAAACCAACCATGCACCCTATAATGAGAACCTTCCCGAATATAAACTGCCGCGTCTCATTTCCGTATTGAAAAGCATAGGGAGCAATTCCGGACAATACTTGAAGAAAATGGGAGGAATAGTTCTCATAGCCTCCATTCTGCTTTGGGGATTGATGTATTTCCCTAACAGGAATACGCAAGAGGTGGAGCAAAGCTACATAGCAAAAATCGGCAAGGTCATAGAACCCGTCATGCGTCCTATCGGATTCGATTGGAAAATATCCGTATCGCTTCTATGCGGCATTGCGGCAAAGGAACTTATAGTCTCAAATCTCGGAGTGCTTTATTCCGACAATCCGGATACAAGCACGGAGGTACTTGGAGCCAAGTTGAAAGCCGCAACCTATCCTGCAAACGGATTGAAGCCCGGGGAACCGGTGTTTACCAAGCCTGTGGCTTTGAGTTTCTTGATTTTCACTCTTATTTACTTCCCTTGCAGCGGAGTGTTTGCCGCCGTGGCAAAGGAAAGTCGTTGGAGGTGGGCGGTATTCGTCGTAACCTATACCACCGTTGTGGCTTGGATACTCGCTTTCGCCACTTACCACATCGCACAAATGATTATATAGCCGCCGAACGATACCTGCCTCGTTTCGGAGGCTAATAGAGAAAATAAATGCCCTGTTTGAGTAAAACCCTGCTTCGATGAAACAAAGCCTCAGCCTGTCGGATTGTGAAACCTCGTCTTATATAGAAAGCGATTTGAGCATAATAGGTATAGTATGCCCCGTGTCGGGATTTATTCTTGCAGGAAAGGTGAACAAATGTGCATATATGAGGCTTGCCAAACGGGAAGATTTCTCTATATGGAATAGAAGCAAATCCGTAAGAGACAACTTGGAATGTTTCTTCTGGAACAACGAAAAAGACGGTTGCCAATACATGCTTTTCGAGACAAGTAACGACAAAGCCGAAAGCATGAAACAATGGTCTCAATACGATTTCGTGATGATTATAATCGGCAGAGACAATGTCGAAACAGCCAGAAAACTTATCGCCAAGTTGAACAAATCGGAAATAATAACCGCTCTGCAACTTCTGCACGGCAATTCCGATAAGAAAGATGCCGGCACCTCTCGGGAAACCATAGTCCAACTCGATATTTTCGGTCAGGAAACCTACGTAAAAGCAAATTCCAAGAAAACGAAAGCCAAATCCGCCGGAACTTTGCCTCTTATCGGAGAAGCGGTAATGAAGAGCCTGCTTTTGGATGTGGAAGAATATATCTCCACCATGTTGAATTCCGCCGATGAGAACAGGAAGTAGAACGGAAAAAACTCCTTTTGAACTCTTCTTGCAGTCATTGTACAATCAACCTCTTGCGAACGGTTGAAATGAATCGGCGTTTCGGTTTTTCGTTCGGCTTATTTGTGAGCCGGAATGGTGTATGTCCTCCGCTATGGATTGCTCACGGATATGTTAAATCTGCAAATATGGCAGAAAAAATTGCTTTTGGTTCGATTTTCCTTCAAAAAGGTCGATTTTACGGCTTGTATAAACATTTGATACCTCCAATTTACCCCCCCCCGAAATGAATAAACAAAAATTTTACAATAAATCAGCCGAACTGAATGTTAAAATAGGCCTGATGAATGGAACTGAAACTTGTGTCTTTGGCGGAATGGCAGTATCTTTGCAAACGGTTTGTAGGAGAGATTGGAGAGCCATCGGTCGGGAAACGGTCTCTCTCTTGATATATATTGGAGAATGTCTGTTATAAAACGTTTTTGCGAAAGTTTGTTTCCGCATTTCAATGACAAGAAATGTGGGAAAGGTTCGGAGGCACAGCGTGATTTCTGTGTCAACGGAGTTGATTTTTCGATGATTAAGGTTGATGGCGGAGAGTTTTCGATGGGCGATGACGGTGAACAGGTTAAGGATAACCCTGCTCACAAGGTAAGGGTGTCGGATTTTCTCATCGGTCAAACGGAAGTAACGCAGGCTTTGTGGGAAGCGGTCATGGGAAACAACCCTTCCTACTCGAAAGGTGAGGAATTACCTGTGGAACAGGTTAGTTGGGAAGACTGCATGTTGTTTGTGCAGAAACTGAACGAACTTACAAAGGAAAATTTCCGTCTGCCTTCGGAAGCGGAATGGGAATTTGCAGCAAGAGGAGGCAATAAAAGCAGAGGATACAAGTATTCGGGTTCCGATAATCTGAAATCGGTGGCATGGTGCGTGGAAAATAAGGAACATAAAACACACGCGGTGGCAAAGAAGAAGCCGAACGAGTTGGGATTGTATGATATGAGCGGTAATGTTTATGAATGGTGCAATGATTGGTATGATGAACAGTACTATCGAAATTCTCCTTACGAAAACCCTGCCGGTTCTGCAAACGGATTATATAAGGTATTGCGGGGAGGCAGCTATCGCAACAAAAACAAATGCAAGGTGAATATCCGCAACTATAATGCACCGTATTATAAGTATGGAAACATCGGTCTGAGATTGTGTATTTAACTTTTTTCATAATCAGATAGGTCGAGGCTCATGAGTGTGAACTTATGAGCCTTGTTTTTGTTTGAACGATGAGGTGTTTGTTCCAAAAGCATTGACGCTGACAAGATAAAGTTGCTTTATAAGTAAAGACTATAAGTCTATAACAATGTTTTTGACAGGGGTAAAGCCTGTTGCTTGAAACTTTTTAGTAATTTTGCTTCCGAAGAACAAACAACGAAATTATAAACACTTAAACACAAAGATTATGGCAAAGAAATGGATTTGCACCGTTTGCGGTTATGTACACGAAGGCGACGAACCGCCTGCACAATGTCCTCAATGTAAACAACCGGCTTCCAAATTCAAATTGATGGAAGAGGGAAACGGTTTGACCTTCGAGGCAGAACATGTATTGGGCGTTGCCAAGGGAGCAGGCGAAGAGATGATAAACGATTTGAATGCTCACTTCATGGGCGAGTGTACGGAAGTCGGAATGTATTTGGCGATGAGTCGTCAGGCAGACAGAGAAGGCTATCCCGAGATAGCGGAGGCTTTCAAACGTTATGCTTGGGAAGAGGCAGAGCATGCTTCGAAATTCGCAGAGCTTTTGGGCGATGTGGTTTGGGATACGAAGACGAACCTCGAAAAACGTATGAATGCCGAATCCGGAGCTTGTGCAGACAAAGTCCGTATTGCGAAGAACGCAAAAGAAGCGAACTTGGACGCAATTCATGATACCGTTCATGAAATGGCAAGAGACGAAGCAAGACACGGAAAGGGCTTCGAGAGCCTTTACAATCGCTATTTCAAGAAATAGTCTTTCGACTTAAATATTTGGTAACGAGGCATTCTCTTGATGAGAATGCCTTTTCTTTTTCCGGTTCACAATTATTTCACATACGCTTCAAATACAGTTAACACACTTCCGCATTTGAGAGACTACTTTTGCACTGTCAAAAAAACAGAAGACAATGCGAAAGTTAATTTACACCATCGCCATGTTGGGCTTCTTCACAGGAGGAGCAATGGCACAGGAAATCGAAACGAAGAAAGACAGCCTCACTCTCTTGAAAGAAAGAGTGGAGACGGTGGAAGGACAAACGAGCAAGTTCTCGAAACTGAAATTTTCGGCATATCTGCAAGCACAAGCAGAGTTTTCCCAGAAAGACGGAAAGACAAAAGTAGGAAAGAATACAGGATTCAATCCGCAAACGGACGATGAGGCATTTGCCCGCTACGGAATAAGAAGAGGACGATTGAAATTCGAGTATGCCGGCAAGAATGCGAAGAGTGTATTCCAGTTGGACTTGACAGAGAAAGGCATAGGCTTGAAAGACGCCTACTTTCAAGTTGACGAACCGTTCTTGAAGATGTTTTCCATGAAGGTCGGAGTATTCGACAGACCGTTCGGCGACGAAATATCCTACTCTTCCTCCCTTAGAGAGTCTCCGGAAAGAACATGGTTGTTTCAAAATTTGTTCCCCGATGAAAGAGATTTGGGAGCCATGATGATAGTTAAAGCTCCCAAGCAGTCGGCTCTTGAAGGTTTGAAGTTGGAGGCGGGACTTTTCTCCGGTAACGGCATAAGGCAAGACGATGATTCCAAGCTTGATTTTATAGGTCATTTGAAATACGACAAGGCTATGGGTGATTTCGAATGGGGTTTGGGTGCTTCGCTTTACTGCGGCACTACAAACAATGCGGACAGTGTGCTTTACGAGGTACAGAACAAGACATGGGTTGCCTCCGAGGTGGAACAGAACTCCACAAACATGAGAACGTATTATGGTTTGGACGCTCAATTCTCATTAAGTACTTCATGGGGATTGACGAATGTAAGGGCAGAGTATTTGATGGGTACACAGCCTTGTGTCGAAAGTTCATTCTCTTCTCCAAAGGCAAATACGTACGACCCGGCAAAGCCTTTCAATTACAAGCGTAACTTCATGGGCTTTCACGTTTACTTTGTCCAAGATATTTATCACCTTCCGGTCAGTGCGGTTGTCAAGTACTCGTATGCAGATGCAAACACCGATTTGTCGAAAGATGAAATAACCAATCCTGCGGACTTGGCGCAATCGACCCTCGGACTTGGTCTGTTGTGGAGATGCACGAGCAACGTAAGGCTTATGGCTTACTACGACATCAATTCAAACGAAAAAACAAATCAAATAGCTAAATACAGCAAAGATGTGGCAGACAACTTGTTCACATTGAGATTACAGTATAAGTTCTAATAAATTCAAAACATTAAAACAGTACAAGAGATGAAAAAGACAGCAATTCTATTATTGACAGCCTTGATTTCGTTGTCAGGCTTTTCACAGAAAATCAAAGGAAGCGACACTGTATTGCCGCTAAGTCAAAAAGAGGCAGAGGCTTATTCTGCAAAGGGCGGCAAGGTCAGCGTAAATGGCGGAGGCAGCGGGGTAGGAATATCCGCACTTCTTTCGGGCAGTTGCGATATTGCCCAAAGTTCCCGAAAGATGAAGTTTTCCGAGAAAAAGAAACTTCAACAGGCGGGCAAGCAGGCAAAAGAGGTTATCATAGCTTACGATGCCATAGCGGTGATAGTAAACCCTGCGAACAAGGTTAGCCAACTCACCAGAGCTCAGTTGGAGCAAATCTACACGGGAAAGATAACCAACTGGAAGCAAGTCGGCGGAGAGGACATGAAGATAGTTGTTTATTCGAGAGAATCTTCCTCGGGAACATATGAGTTTTTCAAAGAAAGTGTCTTGAAGAATAAAAACTACATGCAGGGCGCTCTTGCAATGCCTGCAACAGGTGCCATCATTCAATCCGTAAAGCAAACAAAAGGAGCGATAGGTTATGTGGGACTTGCATATCTAACAAAGGGTGTGAAAGCCTTGAAAGTAAGCTACGACAACAAGACCTACGTTGCTCCGAGTGTGGCAACCGCCAAAAACAAAACCTATCCGATAGTTCGTCCTTTGATGTACTACTACGAGGTGAAGTCCGAAAAGAAAGTAAAACCTTTCATAGACTTCGTTCTCTCGGCAGAGGGTCAAAAGATAGTTTCACAAGTCGGATATATTCCGATAAGATAAGCAGATTTTGAAAGGATACGAAAATGAGATATGAAATCAAAAAGGGAGGACGCAGCTTAATAGAAGCAGGCATAAAGTTCACGGGAAGTTTGAGTTCTCTCATAGTGATATTGATAGTCATTTTCTTGTTCAAAGAGGGCTTGGGATTGTTCGGAAACAGTACTGTCGAAAACGGATACGTGATTGCAGTACACCGCAACAATCCCCTTGCTTCGCTTAATTCCGAACAAATACTTGCAATATTTGACGGGCATGTAACCCAATGGAGTTCGTTAAACTCAAAGGGAGTGGAAAGTCCCAAGGGTGAGATAATGGTTGCCTACAATATAGATCAAGCTCTCGAACAAGAGGATAAAACCAACATGATTGCCTTTCTGCCGAAAGAATACCTTGCAGAGGTGGGTGATATGAAAGCGGTCGATTGCGGAAATATAGATTTTGCCGACTTTTTTGCGGGAAAGGTATGGATGCCTACCGCACAGCCGGCACCGCAATTCGGTTTGCTGCCTATCATACTCGGAACGATTATGGTGAGCTTTGCTGCCATTGTGATAGCTCTGCCGTTTGCTTTGGCTGCAGCCATATTCCTTTCGGAAATTGCCGACAAAAGGCTGTACAAACTGCTTAAACCGGCAATAGAGTTACTCTCCGGCATTCCGTCTGTGGTTTATGGTTTCTTCGGACTTATAGTTATAGTTCCCATTATTCAAAAGACATTCGGACTTGACGTTGGCGAAACAGCGTTAAGCGGAGCCGTCATTCTTGCGATAATGGCTCTGCCGACCATAATAACCATTGCGGAAGATGCAATGCGGGCAACTCCCAACACATTGCGTGAAGCCTCCTTTGCCTTGGGCGCAAACAAGTGGCAAACGATTTATAAGGTTGTTATTCCGCACGCAAAGAGCGGCATAACGGCGGGTGTGGTTCTCGGCATAGGTCGTGCAATGGGCGAGACCATGGCTGTGTTGATGGTTTGTGGCAATGCAGCGGTTATGCCGCATACATTATTGGAACCGATAAGGACAATTCCTGCAACAATAGCTGCCGAACTCGGCGAAGCTCCGCAGGGCGGCGCTCATTACAGTGCTTTGTTCATGTTGGCGTGTATCTTGTTCCTGCTTACCTTGGCAATAAATCTTTTGGTTGAGTATATTTCGAAGAGAAAGAACCTTAAAACGAATAAGATATGAAGAAGCATAATCAGAAAGTGGCGTTTTGGATAATTGGATTGATGAGTACATGTATTATAGGCGTTTTGTTGTGGATACTGATATTCATAATAGTCAAAGGTGCAAGTGCAATATCGTGGGAATTCCTCAGTACAATGCCTAAAGAAGGCATGACCGAGGGCGGAATACTGCCTGCAATAGTCGGCACCATGTGTTTATGTGTGGGAAGCATGATATTCGCTTTTCCAATCGGTGTGATAAGCGGCATATATCTTAACGAGTATGCAGGCAACGGAAAGATTGTTCACTTCATACGAATGATGACCAACAACCTTTCGGCAATTCCTTCCATTGTATTCGGTTTGTTCGGCATGTCCCTGTTTGTAAACACCTTGGGATTTGGAGACAGCATAATTGCCGGCAGTCTTACATTGGGCATACTTGTTCTGCCGGTGGTGATACGCACAACCGAAGAGGCTTTGAAGCAGATTGACGACAGTTATCGCCTCGGTTCATTGGCTTTGGGTGCAAGCAAGTTGCATACTATATTAAAAGTAGTGTTGCCCATGGCAATGCCTAACATCATTACGGGGCTTATATTGTCCGTGGGTAGGGTGTCGGGCGAAACAGCACCTATTCTCTTTACGGCGGCAGCTTATTTCTTGCCCAAACTGCCTACAAGCATTTTTGACCAAGTCATGGCCTTGCCATACCATCTGTATGTGCTTGCCACCTCAGGCACAAACCTTGAGGCTTCTCGTTCCATGGCATTCGGAACGGCTTTGGTACTCGTGCTGATTGTTCTGATACTTAACTTGTTCGCAAATGCAATGCGACGATACTTCAACAAGAAAATAAAAACGAACTAAACGATGAAGATAATAGAAACGAAAGATTTGAATTTTTGGTACGGAGATTTTCACGCACTGAAAAATATAAACATGGAAATAGAACTCAATACGGTAACGGCTTTTATCGGTCCTTCGGGTTGCGGAAAGAGTACTTATTTGAGGCTGTTCAACAGAATGAACGACTTGATAGCGGGAAGCCGTTTGGAAGGCAGTGTTCTTATTTCGGGCAAAGACATATACGCAAAAGATGTTGACGTGGACGCTCTTCGCAAAAGGGTAGGCATGGTCTTCCAAAGACCGAACCCTTTTGCCAAAAGCATTTTCGATAATGTGGCATACGGCTTGCGAGTCAACGGAATAAAGGATAAAAAGACCATTGCCGAAACGGTGGAACAGAGTCTGAAATCCGCTGCTCTTTGGGACGAGGTTAAGGATAAGCTGAATAAATCGGCTTTTGAACTTTCGGGCGGACAACAACAGCGTCTCTGCATAGCGAGAGCCTTGGCGGTGAAACCCGAAATACTTCTTATGGACGAGCCTGCCTCTGCCCTGGACCCTATTTCAACGGTCAAAATAGAGGAACTGATTTTTCAACTGAAAAAAGACTATACCATTGTCATCGTAACCCACAATATGCAACAAGCGGCAAGGGTTTCCGACAAGACGGCTTTCTTCTATCTCGGGGAATTGGTGGAATACGACGACACAAACAAGATTTTCACCAATCCCTCCGTACCCGCAACCCAGAATTACATCACCGGACGCTTCGGTTGATGCGGATAAATCGATAGAATACAGGAATAAAAACAAAGAAATAAAGATATATCATGGAAAAGCATATAGACAGAGAATTGAAATTGCTTACCGATTCATTGGAACAAATGTGGAATCTCGTAGGCAGGCAGGTAAGCAAGAGCAAACAGGCTTTGATGAATTACGACAAGGCTTTGGCAAGAGAAGTGGTGGCGAGAGAAAAAATGTGTAACGCATTGGAATTGACGACGGACAGCCGTTGCGAGAATTTCATCGCACTCAACAACCCCGTTGCCATGGATTTGCGATTGGTTTTGGCGGTTTTGAAAATCAACAACAATCTCGAAAGGATAGGGGATTTTGCCGAGAGTATAGCCTTCTTCGTTCTCAAATACATGGACGGCAGGATAGACGAGGACTTTGCCAAACAGTTGCGACTCGAAGAGATGTTCGACAATGCGGGAAAGATGTTTGAAATCGCAAAGGAGGCTTTCGACAACGAAGATACCGCAATGGCGGAACAAGTCTTCGGCATAGACAATCTGATAGACGAAATAAACCACGGAGCAATACCCGTATTGGCACAACAAATCAGAAAAGAACCCGACAAGGCGGAACAATACCTGTACCTTCATCATGTAATCCGCAAAATCGAACGTATAGGCGACCGTTGCAACAACATAGCCGAAGAAACCGTCTTTTACCTTGATGCAAAAGTTCTGAAACACTCCAAATAAACCCGTTTGAAATCGAACATCTTAACCCCCGCGGCAGCCGAACGCCGAAAGAGTAAATCCTTTCGGCGTTTCATTTTTGCGGAACGGCGATTCGATTTCTCGCTTTGCAAGAAGTCGGAACGCCGAAACCTGTTTCGTTGCTTTATTTATGAAAAACACAGCCTGCAAATGCAGCAATAAGTGCCGTGCAAAGCCATTCCATACGAACGGCAGTTCATACGTATGTTCCTTTCGGGTAAATCGAGGTGTGCGTTTCGCCGAAAAACAACCCCTTTCCGACGGTTGAAATTACCGAAAAGGACAAAGGAAAACGTATATTTCGGCATTTAAGAAACCTTACAACAGTTAAAAGTGAGGCATCGAGCAAAGATTAACACTTTCTGTCCTTTTCCGATAATCAAACACACTTTTCAAGCAAATGTACCGCTCATACCCTGAAAATTACCCCCCAGAAAACTCAATAGATTAAAATGTAATAATTTCGACCAAGCCGAAATGTTAACGATAACACCCATGAAAACAAGATAGTTACAAGAAAAGAAATACTTATGTACTTTTGTAGTCCATTAAAAGGTACGCGTAATAATACCGAACGGAATAAATAAAGTACGACAAATAAATAGAACAAATTATGGAAAGTAAATCCTACAAATTAGACGCATCTGAGCTTGGCGATATGATATATCGCTATCACAGCAAAGGCAACAACCAAATGCCGGAAGACGTAAAGCACCGCTTTGCCACCTATGATTTCTGTCACTCCTATTTTGCCAGAAACAGAAAAAAGTTGCTATCATCACACATGGAAGAATCCTGCATACGGTTATGGAGTTTTCTCGGCAGCTGGGGCATGTTGCGAGGCAGCAGTCAGCTGATTAAAGAAAACAGTCCCGCCTCACTGAAACCCGTGATAGAATGCATCGCAAACACTCCGGAAGAAATATGGAATATAGATGTGGAGCAATACAAAGAAAAGCAGGACGAACTAATCGAACTGTACAAGTCGATAGAAAAAGCCCTAATCGAAGGAAGCAGCAAGAAAGATTGCGACGGAAAGCCTCTTAAAACCTTCAAACCGACCTGCACCCTGATAACCAAAATCATGATGGGCATCTTCGGAATAGTCCCTGCATTCGATACATTCTTCTGCAAGACATTCGGAGACTATCGTTTCGACGAGAAAGCCCTGAACTCGATATACGAGTTTTACAAGACGAACAAAGATGCAATAGACGCCATCAAAATACCCGTCATGGATTTTGACGGCAAAGCAATTCCCGGCTTGTACTACAAGAAAGCGAAACTCATAGACATGTATGGCTTCACATCAGGAGAGCATTCGGCGGAAAAAGCAAAAGCGGAAAAGAAAAAATAAATTTGATAACGAACAACATTCTTGGGAGGCATAGACATGTTCTTATGCCTCCCAAGAACATTGTTAAGGATAAACATTCCTATAAAGCAAAAACGAGAAACAAGGTGAAAAAACATGATTTCGGCAAGCCACTGTGCCGATTGATAATGGCAGTGGCAATGATGATGCTTTCGCTCCAAGCGACGGCTCAAAGCTTTTCCTCCACCCATCAAGGATGGGCTCTCTACTATAACATTACTTCCGATAGTACAGTCGAAGTAACCAAAGTAACAGTAACACAAAATTATTCCGTAATCTGGGATGTCGTTATTCCGGCTCAGGTTGAGTACAGCGGCATAACGTATAGCGTTACTTCCATCGGACGTTTGGCGTTTTATAATTGCAGCGGCTTGACTTCGGTAACCATACCGAACAGCGTTACCTCTATCGGAGTGGGTGCGTTTTCCCGTTGCAGCGGTTTGACTTCGATAAATGTCGCTTCGGGCAATACGCATTATTCATCGATAGACGGAGTGTTGTACAATTACGTTCAAGACACTTTGATGCAATGCCCGTGTGCAAAAACTTAGGTAACCATACCGAACAGCGTTACCTCTATCGGAGTGGGTGCGTTTTCCCGTTGC
>SAMEA104315437__coassemble_148_pt1 | contig 74449 bp, 56 predicted proteins | sample SAMEA104315437__metabat2_low_PE_039 | metagenome-assembled genome bin SAMEA104315437 (sample SAMEA104315437) | gut metagenome | biome: Monkey gut; feature: monkey-associated habitat; material: faeces | place: China | collected 2013 | reverse complement strand
TGGTGAAGCTTGTGCTTACCCATGAAGAGTTGCTGCTTTCGCATACTGCTCTTACTTCAACGGTGTAGGCTGTGCCGGCGGTCAAGCCTGTGAAGGTCTTGCTTGTCGTGGTAACGGTTTCTGCCGTGCCACCTGCCAAGCGTACTTCATAGCTGCTTGCCGTACCTGTCCAGCTTACGGTTGCTTCTGTTTGCGTAACATTGCTTGCTGTAAGGGCTGTCGGTGCGTCGCAAGGCTCTACTTGTGCGTTTTGTGTAGTGAAGCTTGTGCTTACCCATGAAGAGTTGCCGCTTTCGCATACTGCTCTTACTTCAACGGTGTAGGCTGTGCCTGCGGTCAAGTTGGTGAATGTCTTGCTTGTCGTGGTAACGGTTTCCGCCGTGCCGCCTGCCAAGCGTACTTCATAGCTGCTTGCCGTACCGTTCCAAGTTACGGTTGCTCCCGTCTCGGTAACATTGCTTGCTGCAAGGTCGGTCGGTGCGTCGCATGGGGCAGGAGTGTCGCCACCTGTCTCTTCTATGGACAAATTATCGATTATCGCTCCCGGTTGTGTTCCGCCGCTACTATCATTTCTCCATACAAATACCAACTTTTTCAATGTATTAGGTTGATTAGCAATGGTAGCACTCATGGTTTGAGTTCCGTTCAACAAGTTCACAGTGTAATTTGATGCAGATGTCGCATTGCTCATAATCACATTGGTTGAAAAACCTGCATTGCCATAATATGTTGTTGAAGTTGAAGCTTCATATACAGTATCTGCAGGAACCCAGAATACCTTCAAATAGTCATATACAGAAGTACCTGTTGTTTCTCCTCCAATCGTCAAATCGAAACTGATGGTCAATGAATCGCTTGTACCTGTTTCAAACAGTTTTTCTGCGACAACAGTAGAAGCACTTCCAATAGTATAAGATGCTGTTGTACCGTTGTCATTTGAAATATACAAAGCCCCGCTTGTTGCTCCTGTTGGAGCTCCGACGTGCCATTTATTGGTACATGTGCCGTTCTTCAAAAGCCAGCCATTGTTACCTGCTGCATCAAAATTGCAAGTATATGGTATAACTTCTGTTTCCATAGGCGTAGCGAAACTAATGGTACGTAAACTGGTCGAGTGGTCTTCTCCACATATTGATTGTACCTTTAATTGGTAATTTGTTAAAGGTTGCAATCCTGTCAAGGTAAACGGTGAGGAAGTAACGGTTTCGGTTTCCCATTCGGTTGCATCTTGTGTTTTGTAGCTTACCAAATAGCTTGACGCTGTTCCTTCCCACGATACTTCTGCACTTGAAGCGAATATACTTGAAACAGCTACATTGGTTGCCGGTTCACAACTTGACCATTCGGATACTTCTATGTTATCAATATACAAGTCATTGTCTCCGTTGGCTATTGTACTCTCAACATAGAAAGCGAACTTAACCACTCCATTTATATTGTTGTTCTCACTATCAACAAGTTTGTAAATAACTCTTTGGAATGAGTTCGTCAAATCGGAGAAGTTATGTTCCGTATCTTCATCGTTATTGGCAAATATCAAAGCATTATCAGAGGACCATGTATGACCATTGTCCAAAGATACCAGTATTGCAAATCTATCATCAACTGCTGTATCGGTATTCGGTGTAGTATTGGTTGCATTTCTTGTCAACGCAACATCGAATGCTATCTGATAAGTATCAGAACCATCTCCCAAATCTATGGAAGGGGTAATCAACCAATCTTTCTTGCTTGTACCATAAACATTGTTTCTCATCTTTCCTGTTGTCACGCCATCTATTGATGTTGTGGTATTATGAAGCCAAGATGAATTTGGTTCAAAAGAAGATGATTGAACAATTGCAGTATCCGTCAACAAAGCTGTAGCTTTAGTCCAACAAATAGCGTCAGGTGCTACGTTAAATTCTTCTGTCCAAGGAATAGGAATAGGTTCGCAAGGTGTTGTAACCGAAACAGGGGCTGTGAATAGAGACATGTCCTCTTCACCACAATAGCTTGCTATTCTTACACTGTAAATTGTTCCGTAGTTCAAACCGTTTATTGTATAAGGGTCGGTAAGCGGTGTTTCAACTCTTGTCCAAGTTTGTTCGGATGCTGTTTTGTATTCAACAACGTATGAACCGGTTTCTGCAACATCGTTTATTGTCAAAGTTGCATCAACATTTGTTCCATTGTCAAAAGTGGATACAGTAAAGGATTGTGGCATTGCACAAGTAGTAACTTCCAACTTTACATTGTCTATTGCTCCTGCATTACCGTTTCCTCCCGAACTGTCATTTCTCCATACGAATACCAATCGTTTCAGTGTATTGGCATATTCGGCTCCTAATGCGAATTCTGCATGTTGCCATGTGTTCACACCTGCCAATTTACCGCTGATAGGATTCTCTGTTGGCAAGGTCGATATATCTGTACCAAGAGGCAACACATAAGCAGCCACGTAGTCATAACCACTTTCTCCGTCACATTTCCAATCGAAAGAAAGCGTAAAGCCTGCTCCTTCTCCGAATTGAATTATGGAAGAGAATGAAGCATAACTTGCCTTATTGATTATGTAAGTGTTGCTAACGCCGTTATCGTTACTTACATACATCGCTCCGCCTTCGGTCGGATTGCCATCTTCATCGGTAGTGTTGTTCAACAATGTACCATAATACCATTTATTGGTATCTGCACCGTTGTTAATCATTATTTCCTCCATGCCATCAGGGTCATCGAAGTTTTGTATGTATGGTAATTCAACAGCGGTAGAAAGAGTGGTCAATGATTTTATGTCTGATAATTCTCCTTGTTCACTGCCGCAATCTTGTTGTACCGCAAAATAGTAAGTCGTCAAATGTTCAAGGTTTTCTATCGTATAAGGAAAGTCTTCGGCAGAAGAAATACTTACTTCTTGGTCAAGATTATTTTCAGACGTTCCGTAAACTATTCTCCAAGCCGAACCATTATCGGTATTCAAGTTAATGCTTGCCGAATTTGTTCCGTTGAGTTCCGCCGTAAATCCAAACACATCAGGACAAGTAGGAATATCACTAACTTTAACTTCATCTATATAGAACCCTTTTGTAACCTGATTTACTACAAAAGCAAATCTGAAAGACGTAAGTTCTGTAGGAAGTTCTACTTCGTACTTCTCAAAAGTTGTTCCTGTTATCGTTACATTCTCTACCAATTCAAAATTGGTTGTATCTCCGGCAGCAGTAAACGGATTTGTGTTTTCGTCCAAAGCATATATGCTTACCGTTGCAGGTTCGCTTGAGGCTCTTGCCTTAAAGGTTATTCTTTGATTACCATTCAACTCAATAACAGGAGAGATCATCCATTCATCGTATGTATAAGAAGTTGAGCCTGATGATGCCGATAGAGAGCCGGCTCCTTCCGATGTATAATAAATGCTTCTAATCCAAGACGAAGAATATGAACTTCCTCCGTGAACATTGAACCAGCATAGAGGAGAAGTTTCATATCCTGTGTTACTTTCAAATGTCGCATTGAAATTCTCTTCAAAAGGCAAGCCTAATTCGGCACAAGGTGTCTTGAATGTAGCAACGTTTGAAACCATCGATGTATCGGTACCGCATAAAGCAGTAACTCTGCACTCATATTTCGTTGCATAGTTCAAACCTTGTAATAGGTAAGGATTTTCACTTATTTCAATAGCTGTCCATTGTGTTGCTCCAACCGGTTTATACTCTAATATAAAGTTGGTTTCTCCACTGTTCGGGTTGGCAAAACTTATTTGAGCCTCTGCCGATTCGGAACCGCTTTGCGGAACGGCCGCAAGATTGGTTACATTGGAGCATGCTATCGCCTTTATCCTGATATTATCTATTGCAGCAGGTGGTTGGGAACCGTCGGAACTATTGTTTTTCCATGCAAAAACAATCTTCTTCACACTATTCGCATAAGTAGAATCAAGTATTGTGGTAGAATTGGTCCAATCACTTATGTCATATATTTCTCCGGTAGCAGCATTATAAGAAGAATATGACGGCAAAGCGGTAGTAGACAAGGTTGCATCGACAGGCATGATATAAACTTTAAGATAATCCACACCATAGTAATAAGGATAATAATCATAGTCGTAATCATAGTCTTCTTCACCCTCTACCTTGTAATCGAATGAAAATTCAAATTCATGAGCATCGCCGAACGCAACATTGATGGCTGCGTATGATATTGCGGCAGTATCCGTACGATAATGATTGGTTGCTCCATTATCATCGCTTATGTACAATGCTCCGCCTGCATTAGGTGTTCTGTCTTCACCAAGAGTGTTGTTCGTTGCAGTTCCGTAACTCCATACATTGACGCTATTGCTGATGATTTGCCATTCGGATAAATCGTCTCCGTTATCAAATGATTGGTAATATGGCATATTCACTGCAATATTCGGCATTGTTATGGATATTATTTCGGAGAACGCTCCACCACAGTTTTGTTGTACGGCGAAGCAATAAGTAGCTCCTGCATCAAGACCGCTTATCGTATAAGGAAACTCATCTGCAGATGATACCTCGACATATTCGCTTGCTGCCTCGGGGTCGAATTCGCTTGGAGAACCTGCCTGACCGTAAACGATTTTCCAACCTGAACCATTACCATTGCTTGTTCTAAGATTTGCAATAACAGTATTTGAACCTGTTGCATTTACAGCGAAGCCGTAAACATCGGGGCAATCCGGAGTTTCACTTACTACCAAGCTATCGATATAGAAATTTGCGGAAGGTGTGTTGACTCTGAAAGCAAAACGTCCTGTTCCCGATAGTTCGCTTGGAAATAGAACTTCATAATCAGTGTAAGCATTTCCTGCAAAACATACCGTATCAAACGAAACGAAGTTTATCGTATCCTCCACAGTTCCTGTAAACGGATATGCCGCTTCGTCCAAATACAATATTTGAAATTCCGTATTATATGTGCCGGAACTAGGTTTGATTTTGAATTTAAGACTTTGACTACCTGTAAACTCTATGGCAGGAGAAATCATCCAATCGTTGTATGTGTTAGATGTAGAAGTCGAACCATTCCACCAAAGAGCCCCACTACCGGAATGAGCAGAAGAGCCTGTTGCCGATTGCCATTTATTGTTAGCTACACTTCCCTCATGAATATTTGTCCAACATTCAGGTGTCTCATAACCGTTTGTCTGAGTGATAAACGCATTATCGAAACTTTCCACCCAAGGAAGTTCTGATATTGCTTCGCAAAAAGTATAGAAGAAAACGGCTTGCGGTTCAAGCGAAGGTTGACCTGCACAAGTTGCTTGAACTGTTACGAAATACTTCGTACCCGATTCCAAACCGCTTATCACCGCAGGTGATGAAGTCGCACTTTCTTCTGACCATTCTTCACTATCTTCTGCTTTGTATTTTACGGTATAGCTATCCGCTGTTCCATTCCATGAAATTTCGGCAGAAGTCGTCGATATATTCGATACAGCCAAATCAGTTGGTCTTGCACAGCTAACCTGATAAACTTTGAAGTCATCCAAATACATATTATGACCGAAACCGGATATTGCTTTAAGTATAACATACTTCGTTCCTGCCGTTCCTTCCGGTATAGGGAAATAAAATTCATTCCAAGCATTTGCAGAACCATATCTCATAACAGAATCCAACAAAGTTGCATTTTCAAGATCAGGGGTATCGTTTAGATATATCAAAACTCTATCCATGCTGCTTGCAGAACCATCTGTAGAATTGTAAAAGTAGAACGAAACTTCCATATTTCCTGCAATATCGAATGCAGGAGAAATCAAAGTAGCCCACTCGCCTCTGGTTGCACTGTAACTTTGATATTTCAACATTTTAGTTCCGCTATGAGGATTGCATGATGGATTACTTCCTGTGCTTTCAACCACCCAAGAGTAATTGGACGATGCAGAAGTATAGCAATCGATTCCATCCTCGAAGCCATCTTCGTAAGGATATTGACTGATTGCAGCATCATAGCATGTTGTTCTGAAACTACAAGAAACATTTGTGCTGTTGTTTTCTTCAGAACAAACAGCATGAAGTCTTACTGAATATTCGGTATTGGAAGTTAAGCCTGTAAGTGTATAAGAGTTACCATTGATGTTATCGCTTGCCTCAGTCCAATCTTCATCTGTTACTGTTTTGTATTCAAGGGCAAAAGTTGTTGAAGAAGCATCGCTTTCCCAAGAAAGTACAGCCTGACTTGCCGTAACATTTGATAGCGATAGGTTTGAAGGAGGATAGCAATAATCTTCCGGCAACGGAGCTATCGAAAAACGTGTATTGAACCTGTGAGTATTTCTTGCACTTGTTGGCGTTGTAGGAGCAGCGGATGTACCATCCCAAGTATATGTATAGCCTTTATTCGTGCCGTAAGTATACTTCACAGAGACACCGCAACCACCACTTGTCGTACAGCCTTCTCCTTCGAATATCACACACAAACTACCGGTTCCACTATAAGGGAAAGGTGTGTCAAGCGTGAAATCATTCCATGTATTAGCTGTACACGTTAAATCGGTTGAACTGTACACCAAAGTGGCACCCTGCGTAAGATTGCTGACAACTTGCGATGCAGCAACCGTTGTATCAGGTACCTCTTTCATGTAAATTCTCAAAGTTCTGCCTGTGTTTGTGCCTGTAGCAACACTTGCAAGCTCAAGACCGATTGATTCGATAACTCCTCCATTAGGAGAGTTCATTTCAGAAACAGTAAACAACTGCATGGAACGGTGATTACCCCAAAGTCCGGGAATTGCACCTGCATTTTCAGAAAGTGTTCCTGTTCCTACGGTGACAACAGTGTTTTGTGCCACCATTTGCGTCAGCGACAATACAGCCGCGAGCAAAAAGAAAAATGTTCTTTTTAATTTTACCATGATGATTTTGTTTTTGATATGTTCTTTCGAGCGGCAAAGGTACACCTTTTAGCTCAACTGACAATGCCTTTTAGACTTTTTATGCCTGCTCGCTTAATTCGAGCCAGCGAAATTCTTTCTCATCTATTTGCCTGCTTAGCTCCCGATAAAGAGTGGTCAATTCGTTTAGTTGCTCAAAATTGAGATTAGGATTTTCATTCAACTGCTGTTCTATTTCGGCTTTTCTACTTTCGAGTTCCGGCAACAGGTTCTCTATTTCTTCTTTTTCTTTCTGTTCCTTATAGCTCAGCTTGCGTGGCTTGTTCTCTCCGGCAGGTTTGCGGGCTTGCGGCTTTGCCTCGGACTTGGTTTTGCTCTCGACTTCTTTGCGTTCAATTTTCTCTTGTGCCAAATAATCCGTATAAGAGAACGGATACTCTTTTATTTCTCCGTTTTGACGAAAAACAAAGAGTTGATTGCAGACCCTATCCAAGAAATGCCTGTCATGCGACACCACAAGCAAACAGCCCTCATAGTCTTCAAGAAAGTTTTCGAGCTTCATTTGAGTGTATATGTCCAAATCGTTGGTCGGTTCATCCAATATAAGGAAGTTCGGGTTGTCGATAAGTATGGCAAGCAGGTTAAGCAATCTTTTCTCTCCTCCCGACAAAAGAGCATAGTCCGTGAACTGTTTCTGCGGAGGTATGCCGAAATAATTTAGATATTGGGAAGCACTCAATCGTGTGCCGTCGGATAGTTGGATGCTGTCGGAAGAACGTCTGATTACGTCGATAACCTTTGTTCCGGCTTTCTCTTGCGGAGTATTCTGGGTATAATAGCCTATCTTTATGGTTTGTCCCATGCTTACCTTGCCGCTGTCGGGCTTCAATCTGCCGGTTATGATTTCTAAAAAGGTAGTCTTTCCACACCCGTTGGTTCCCACCACGCCAATCTTGTCGCCTCTCTTATATATATGAGAGAAGTCCCTGATCAAAACCTTGCCATCATACGACTTTGTGATATTGCTTATCTCCAATATCTTTCCTCCGATACGTCTTGACTTGACCGAAAAATCCCTGTTCTCTTCTTCCGTCTTGCGAACCAAAGATTCCTGCAACTGCTCGAAGGCTTCTATTCGTGAACGGGACTTCGTGCCACGAGCTTGCGGCATACGACGTATCCATTCCAATTCTTTCTTATATAAATTCCTAGCCTTGGCTTGTTCGCTCTCCTGTTGGCGACGTTTCTCGTCCTTCTTTTCGAGGTAATACTCGAAATTGCCCCTGTATTTGTCCATTCCCTCCTCGCCAAGCTCGTAAATATCGGTGCAAACGTTGTTTATGAAATATCTGTCGTGAGATACAATCAACAGACTTTGATTTGACGTGCCGAGATAAGCCTCCAACCATTCTATCATCTTTATGTCCAAATGGTTCGTAGGCTCGTCAAGCAACAAAACTTCACTTTGGCTTATCAGAACGGTGCATAACGCCACTTTCTTCCTTTCTCCTCCGGACAGGGTGCCGACGTTTTGTTGTAAATCGGTTATATTCAGCCGTCCAAGCATTTCCTTGATTTCGCTTTCATAGTTCCATGCGTTCAGGCTGTCCATCTCGCTTATCGCATCGGTGAGTTGCCGTTGCGTCGCGGGGCAATCGTCGGTGCGAACGGCATAAAGAGCCTGTTCGTAACGCTTCACAGCCTGCATCAATGGGGTATCGCTGTCGAAAAGCACGTCCATGATGCTTGCATTCACGCCTTGCAACGGGTGTTGCTCCAAATAAGATACCCTGATGTCTTTTCTGAAACTCAATGTTCCCTCATCGCAGGTCTCTTTGCCTGCCAATATTTTCATCAAAGTGCTTTTGCCGCTTCCGTTCGCAGCCACAAGAGCCGTTTTCTGACCTTTGTTTATTCCGAAACTCAAATTGCGGAAAAGAGTCTTCTCTCCGTATGTTTTTGTCAGACCTTCGACCGTTACGTAATTGTCTGCCATTATCTTCTTTCTATGTTGAATTTGTTCGGTATGGTGAAAGGATATTGTTGAGGCTCGTCGTACTTGATTGAAGTGCGGTTCAACCTGACTTTATAAGCCTTGCCTCCATGTTTTGCTTCGATTTCCATGTTCTGCGTATCGGGAGAAAGCACTTGTTTCTTCATATTTACTTTCGCTCCGCCGAAAAGCCCGATGTCGAACGTTTTCTCCATATTTGTCGTATCCGTAACAATCCTTTCGATTTCCGCATTATCGGGTTTGTACCCGCTTAATCGTTCGACAGTCTGCTTGGAAATTATATACGCATCGGAATTGATTTTATCCAACACATAAACGCTGTCTGCCGTTATCTGCATTCTTCCCACTTCTTGGAACAAGGCTGTAAGGCTCACCCATATTATGCTGTCATGACTTGCCCTTACCTGCACTTTGAAAGGAATGCTGTTATACTTTCCGCTGTACTGTGCGGAGAATGTTTTATACGGGACGGTCTGTTCCTCTTTTGCCGGTTGCGATTTGACATCGGCAACAATGTCTTGCCGCTTGTTCTTCAAAACACCGCAAGAACAAAACACGGATACAAGCACGCCTGTCGCAATACATTTTTTCCACCTCATCGTCCGACAGTTTGTTTTATTATCTCGTAATGTTGCTTGATCGTTTCTCTCCATTTCTCCTGCGTAGGCAGAAATGCTTCAAAAACCTGCAAGGCTTTATCATATTTACCCTTTACATATAAAACCCATGCGTAGGTATCGGCGTATGTGATATTATCCGGTTGAGCTTTATGAGCCTTTTCCGCCATTGCTTCTGCTTTCTCCATATCTCTGTTTTCAAGGCTGAGATAATAAGCATAATTATTCAAAGCAGGAATGTTGTCGGGATTCAAGTCAACGACCTTTTGATAATATTCATACGACTTATCGTTGTTTCCGCTTTCATGGTATGCGTCTGCAAGATTAAGATAGAAGTCTTCCATAAGGGCTTTATTGTCCCTGCTGCGGGCAAGCCCGTCGGAGAGAGTTTTTATCGCTCCCTCATAGTTCTTGTTCACCAACTGGTTCACCCCTTTGAACAAATACGGAACAGCCTGTTGCGGAAACAACCTTATTGCTTTGTCCGCTGTTGCTATTATGCTGTCCGCCGGTTCGCAGGTACTCTGCGAGAATAAGAGGTTTTGATACGTTTGATAATCATTCGTGCCGAGTTCGATGCACCTTTTGGCAGTCAAAGTCGCAGAAACATAGTTTTGATTTCTCATATAACCTATGTTCAGGAACTGCCACAATTCCGCCTGTTCGGAATGCAATTCCCTCATGCTTTCCAAATGGGTAACGTATTTGGCAAAGACATCCGGCTTTTGGTCAACATCGTCTTTGTATATGCTCAACATGACCATGTTTTTGGTGGAGAAATCCACCTCCTTGTTCAAGCACAGACGGGATATGTACATTTCGAGACTGTCCGGCATATTCTTTGCCGCATAATACTCAATCAGGGCTATGGTATTGTTTTCGTCTTCCGGAGAAATGGCTTCTATTTTTTTGAAATAGGAATATGCCTTTGCTTTATCGCCGCTTTGCACTGCCGCTTGTGCCAATACGGATAAATAATCCACGTTTTGAGGGAAACTGTTCGACAAACGTTCCATCTCTTTCTTCGCCTTGTCGGGCTGTTGCATTTGCTGGTATAGTTTATACTTCAACATGCTTGTCGCTTCGCTCACTCCGCGTCTTTTCTCCATTCGATTAAGCACGGCTATCGTTTTATCGTACTTTCCGGCATTGAAATACAGGTCGGATAATTCGCTGTAATATTCGTCCGCATCGGGATTTTGTTTCAAGAGTTTCTCGTACTGCTCCGCTGCCTTATCGGGTTGACGAATTTGGCGGTAAATCTCGGCGAGTTGTTCTCTGTACCAATGATTTTTCGGACTGAGTTCTATTGCCTTTTCGTTGTATTCTATCGCCGAAGCTACGTTACGTTTCTCGAAATTCAAGGCCGAAAGTTGATAATAGGCAAGAGAATTGTTCTCTTGCAGTTCTATTATCTTCTCGTATATGGCAATGGCTTCATCGATGTTGCCTATCTCTTTCTGGACAGCCGCATCGATAACCATGGCCGTGATTTTGTCGTCCTGTTCCGCACTTGCATTCATTGCTTTACGTCCCGATGAACATGCGGATAACGTAAAAACGAGGACAAACGATAGCAGTATTGCTCTGAAACGCACTGTCATTCCCAATCCGTTACGTTATAATCTCCGAGGCTCAGACGTTCCGCCCTGCCTTTAAGCGTTGCATTGCTGCCGATCATGCTCTCGGCAATCATGCTTTTGCTTACCGTTGTAGCCTTGCCTATCATGGAATTGCTTATACGGCTGTCGCTTATATTGCTGCCTTCTCCTATGCTGACATACGGACCTAACACACAAGCGTTAAGGCTTACGCCGGAAGCGATATACACCGGAGGAATGATGACACTGTCTTTGCAAACAACATCATCGGCAACAAGTTTTTCCTTGCCTGCTTTCAATTCCAATATTCTGCGGTTCGTATATATCGTTGCGGCAGGATTTCCGCAGTCCAACCACTCTTTCACATTCTCCGTCTTGAACTTCAAGCCCTTGTCCAGCATATTCTGCAAAGCATCGGTAAGTTGGTATTCGCCGGATTTGGTTATGTTGTTATCCATCAGGTATTGCAACTCGCTCAACAGGTTTTCGCCCGACTTGAAGTAATAAATACCGATGATGGCCTCATTGGAAACATATTCTTTCGGCTTTTCCACAAAGCCGTTTATCGTTCCGTCATCGTTCTTTCTTACCACGCCGAAGGCACTCGGGTCTTCGACCTTATGAGTCCATATAATACCGTCCTCCTCTGTGTTCATGGAAAAACCGGCATCGAACAAAGTATCGGCAAAAGCCACCGTTACCTTTCCTTTCAGGCTTTCTCTTGCACACCAAACGGCATGTGCCGTTCCCAATGCCTCCTTCTGGTAATAAATCCTGCCTTTCGCACCCATTCCTTCCGCAATGGATACCAACCTTTGCTCGACCTCGCTGCCGAAGTCTCCTATTATGAAACCAATCTCTTCAATCGGTTCACCGACCACAAGGTTTATCTCCTCGCAAAGTCTTCTTACTATGGATTTACCCGCAACCTCTATAAGCGGTTTGGGAGTTGTCAATGTATGGGGACGGAGCCTTTTGCCCATTCCCGCCATGGGAATTATTATTTTCATATCTACGCTGTTTTTACCTTGCAAAGGTAATACAAATCATTAAAACAATTACGCCAAAGGGCTAAAAACAAATCCGAACCATAAAGAAGCAAACTTCAATCGAGGGAAACACATCGACCGAGCATACTCGAAAGTGTGTAAAGTCTCACTTCATGAACAGTAAAGCCGTTCCTAAGTTCATGGAAACAAAGAACCGTCGAAAATAAATCGCCGATTCGCTGAAATGAAACGCCGAAAGAAAAAATTATTACGCCGTTTCGTGAAATTCTTTCGGCGTTTTGTTTTTCCGTGTGATAGAAAGGTGATTTTCAGGTCAGTGTTTCGGTTTCTTTTTGCCGAGTTGCAAGAAGAAGTTTTCAAACCATCGTTTGGAGATATAGGCAACCACTATGGTAAGAAGGAATGTCGATAGAATGAAGAGCAGAACGAATAAAGGTTCAGGCAGTGTTGCTTTAAGGGGTTTGAGCAAGAGGGTCATAAGAAAGACAATGCCCATGTGATACATGTATATGCCGTAGGAGATTTCGCCACCGAATTTCAAGAAACGGTTCTCTTTCCTGTCGGCTCGGCAAATGGTTATCGTCAAGATAAGGTACAGGTAAAGCAATGAAAGAAGAAAGGGTGAGAAAACGGGAGTGAGGAAAAGCAATTTCCAAAGAGGATTGTCTATGTTGATGTTGAAACAAAGGAAAATCGGCACAAGCAGGCAGATAATCACCCTGAAAGGCTTGCGGAAAAGCCAAAGGGTTTCGACTTTGTCCTTTGCATTGAAAAGGAAACAAGCACCCAAGGCACCGACCGCCATGGTCTCGAAACTATAATTACGCATCAGAAATGCAAAAACATTATTCTCTGCACAGAAATGCTGTATCAACATAAGAGAAGCAAGTTTCAAAACAATGATGGCAGAAAGTATGGCTACAATATGCCGTCTGCAATATTTGAAAAGGGGAGCCCATAGAAGGTAAAACACCTCCTCCACGCCTATCGACCAAAGAGGCTCGAGAAAATGATGACCGTAATGAAAGAGAACGAGTATAGGAAAAAAGAAAAGGAAATAATACCATGTTTGAGAAAGCGTATAAGGCATTTGATAATCTATTCCGACCAAGCCGAACGCCAATGGCAACAAAAGTGTGCCTATGATGATGAGCAGAAAGTACAAAGGCCAGATACGTCTCACTCTTCGCAGATAGAATTGCTTTATGCTGATGGTGCCGGTTTGGTCATGCTCTTTAAGCAAAAGGTAAGTTATAAGAAAACCGCTTAGAACGAAGAAGAAGTTTACGGCATTTGCCCCGTTGCGAAACAAACCCCAATCACACAAATCGAACAATCCGTCTTTCTTTCCTATGGTTGCAGTGTGATGAAGCACGACAAGACTTGCTGCAAAGAACCTCAAAGCATTCAGTCCCTTGAAATAAGAGATGTTTTTGTACATTCCGATTTTCCGATTACGAGAAAAGGGACAAGCGGACTTCATTGCCACCTTGTCCCTCAAATAACGACTTTTCTTTTTCGGTCTTATTCGCCAAGCGTTGCAACCATCACAGCTTTGATAGTGTGCATACGATTCTCGGCTTCATCGAATACGATAGAGTTTTCAGACTCGAATACGTCTTCTGTTACTTCCACTCCATCGATTCCGAATTGTTTGTAAACGTCTCTTCCCACTTGTGTTTCCAAATTGTGATATGCAGGAAGGCAGTGCATGAATTTGCATTTCGGATTGCCGGTTTTTGCCATCACTTCTTTGTTCACTTGATATGGTTTCAAAAGTTTGATTCTCTCAGCCCATACTTCGGCAGGCTCTCCCATCGATACCCATACATCAGTATAAAGGAAGTCGCAACCCTTTACGCCTTGTTCCACATTGTCCGTTACAGTCAAAGTGGCACCTGTCTCTTTCGCTATCTCTTGGCAGGTTGCTATCAAGTCGGCACTCGGTTGCAATTCCTTAGGAGCAACGATACGAACGTCCATTCCCATCTTCACACCGCCGACCATTAGAGAGTTACCCATGTTGTAGCGTGCGTCTCCGAGGTAAGCGTAAGATACCTTGTGAAGAGGCTTATCCGTATGTTCGCTCATGGTCAAGAAGTCCGCCAAGATTTGAGTAGGGTGGAATTCGTTGGTCAATCCGTTCCAGACAGGTACGCCTGCGTACTCTGCAAGTTCCTCAACGATTTTTTGTTCGAAGCCTCTGTATTCTATTCCGTCGAACATTCTGCCCAATACTCTCGCAGTATCTTTCATGGATTCCTTTACACCTATCTGAGAACCCGTAGGACCGAGATAGGTTACGTGAGCACCTTGGTCATGTGCCGCAACCTCGAATGCACAACGCGTACGAGTGGATGTTTTCTCGAATATAAGGGCAATGTTCTTGCCTTTCAATTTCGGTTGTTCGCAACCTGCATATTTGGCTCTTTTCAAATCACGTGCCAAATCCAACATGTATTGGATTTCTTTTGGAGTAAAATCCAACAACTTCAAAAAATTTCTGTTTCTCAAATTGAATGCCATAATCTGTTTTGTTTATTTGTTCTGTTATTACTTCGATTGATTTCTACCATACTATCCTTGTGCCGCAGTCGGGGTTGCCGAGCTGACCGGCTTCCGTTATGATACACTCTTTTCCGCCGTTCTTGACAAAGTGAAGTGCCGCTCTGACTTTCGGTGCCATGGAACCCTCGCCGAATTGTCCTTGTTCAAGGTATTCTTCCGCTTGTTTGACGGTGATGACATCAAGTGCCAATTCTCCTTCCTTGCGGAAATTGATATAGACCTTGGGAACATCGGTCAGGATATAGAACTCGTCTGCTCCTATTTCAACAGCTGTCAAAGCAGATGCCAAATCCTTGTCGATTACAGCCTCAACGCCTTTTACGCCTGCCTCTTCGACAACGGGTATTCCGCCCCCTCCTACTGTTACAACGATATTTCCCTCCAATGCCAACTGCTTTACAATTTCTATATTCATCACTTTCAAAGGCTTAGGTGAAGCGACGACTTTACGATACTTGTCGCTCTTGGAGTCCTTTGCATACGTGCAGGAGTTTTCCTTTGCAAAGGCTTCGGCTTCTTCCTTGGTATAGTACGGACCTACCGGTTTAACGGGATTTTTGAACGCAGGGTCGTTCTTGTCCACAACAACCTGCGTAAGCAAGGTTAATACGTTTCGGTCTATTCCCTCTCTTGCAAACACATTACGAAATCCCTGTTCTATCAAATAGCCGATGGAACCTTGGGTTTCGGCAACACAGAAATCCATAGGCATGGCTTCCACGCCGAATTTCTTCTTTCCTGCCTCGTGTTGCAGCATGACGTTGCCCACTTGCGGGCCGTTGCCGTGTCCGATTACTATGTTGTAATCCTGCTTCAAAAGACTGAGCAAGGAGTCACAAGTTTCGGTTACGTTTTTTATTTGTTCCTGATATGTACCCTTCTGACCGCTTCTCAATAATGCGTTTCCGCCAAAAGCCACTACCGCCAATTTCTTCATTTCTACTGTTTTTGTTTTCAAATAAGATGCAAAGATAGGCATTTTCTCCGATTTGGATACATTTACATGCCTTTTGCAATAAATCTTCGGCTTTTGAAGTTTTGAAAACATGTTGAAAAGGCTCGCAAAGGAATATTCGGATTGTTTTATCATCGTTTTGGCTGCGACAGGCTTGGTTTTCTCCCATGCCCTTATGTCTTTCGCTTTGGCGTTTATGGCATTGAGATTTGTGTTTATAGACAAAAGCCGGTTCGTTGCTTGCAGGAAAGATGTATTGCTTGCTTTGCTTGCGTACTTTGCCCTGTTTCTTGCGGGAATGGCTTGGAGCGGCGATATGAATGAGGCTTTGAAGCAGCTCAACAAGAACCTTCCGTTTCTTATCGTGCCTTTGTACTTTTTCGCCATACCGTCTCTGAACCGTAAGTCCTTGATGTGTATATCGTTTTGCTCGATTGCTTTTCTTGTCGTTGCAAGTTGCATTGCTTTGATAAGGCTTTATTTCTTCGGTTTCGAGGATATACGTTCAGCTCTGCCTTTCGGCTCGCACATTCGTTTCGCTTTGTTCGTTTGCACCGCCACGGGCTTTCTCGCAATCCGCCTTATGGAAAGATATAAGCAGGCAAGCGGGAAAGAAATCGGCATTTGCTTGGGCTTGATTGTTTATTTCATTGCTTATTTGGTGCTTTCGAGTTCGTTGACAGGCATTATGCTTCTGCTTATCGTCTTCATGCCGGTCTGTCTTTTCGTCGCGGCAAAACGAATGCCCCAAAGAATTTTTTCTTTCGCCGTTTTGATTTTTTCTTTCGCCGTTTTGATTTTTTCTTTCGCCGTTTCATTTTTTGCATACGATTACTTTGTTCCGAAGAACGGCGAATGTGAAAACGGAATGATTGAAAACGGTTATTGTCATCAGGTAAACAATGAAATGATACGGGACAGTGAGAGAGCGGAAATGGCTGTGGGTTTGAAGAAATACCTGAACATTGCTCCGGACAGTCTTTTCACCGATAAGGATTGCAAGTATGCTTTCACCGATATTGCAAGCCGTTATTTTGTCTGCAAGGGTTTGGCTCGCACTGCGGAGAATTGGAGCAGGTTGTCGTCAAGCGACCTCGATAACATAAGGAACGGTATTCCAAATCCGGTATATGCAAGCGGCAATCCTTTGAAAGTACGGATTTACAAGACGTTTTTCGAGTTCGAAGCATACAGGAAATGGGGTAAAATCAAGGGTTCGTCCCTTGTTCAGAAGATTGAGCTTTGGCAAAAAGGTTCTCGGATTGTAGAAAAGGGCGGAAGGTGGCTCTTCGGCGTGGGAACGGGGGATTTAAGGCAGGAATTGAACAAGTCCCTGAAAGAAAGCAATTCGCAGTTGGCGGATTCCGGTCTCATGATACATAATCAATATCTTTCGATATTCACCACATTCGGACTTGTCGGCTGTATAGTCTTCCTGTTATTCATTATATATCCCGCATATAGGACAAAACTATACAAAAACGTCTTTTACGTATATTTCCTCGCACTTGTGTTGGTTTCAATGTTGAGCGAGGATACGTTGGACAACCAACAGGGAATAATGTTTTTCTGTATCATGAACTCCTTTTTCCTCTCCCGCAATATCGAAACCGACAAAAAGACTTACCTTTGCAGCAATGAACTTTGAGTTTTTCATAGCCAAAAGATTGCTTCGCCAAGAAGGCAGCACATACTCCCGTCCCATTGTGAGAATTGCAACGCTGAGCATAGCCTTATCGATAGCCGTCATGATTGTATCGGTCGGGGTGTTGAGCGGCTTCAAGAACCAAATCAAGGAAAAGATAACCGGCTTCACTTCCCATATACATATACAACCTTATTCCTTGGATATAAACTCGTCGAATGAGGCATTCTCGCTTTCGGACGAGGATTTGGAGCATATTCGTAGGCTGCCGGAGGTGCGAACGGTGGAACCATATATATTGCAAGCAGGGGCGATAAAGACGAAGACCGATTTTCAGGGTGTGATACTCAAAGGTGTTGCACAGGACTTCGATTATGCTTTCTTCAAAGAAAATCTCTGCGAAGGCAAACTGCCGAACATCAAAGGCAATGCAGGTGCTGATGCCCTTATTTCAAAAATCACGGCAGACAAAATGCAGTTGAAAACAGGGGATAAGTTGCGTGTTTACTTCTTTATCGACGGGCAATACAGGGTGCGGCCTTTCAAAGTGTCGGGAATTTATCAGACGGGGTTGGGAGACTACGACCAAAAATTCATGCTTGTATCGGCAGGAATGCTTCAAAGACTGAACAACATGGAAAGCAAGCAATACAACGGCTATGAGGTCGGACTGAAAGACTTCTCTTCGCTTGAAAAAACGGCAACTGCCTTATATCGTATTCTTCCGCAGGATAAAACGGTTTCAACCATAGACGAAATAGAGCCGGGCTTGTTTGCATGGCTTTCTCTCTTGGATTCCAATGTCGTTCTCATCATCATAATAATGACGTTGGTAACGATTACCGCAGCCTGTTCGAGTTTGCTTGTGATGGTATTTGAACAGAGGGGCTATATATGCCTGCTTAAAAGCATGGGAGCGAGAACTCGCAGCATTGTAACCATATATCTTTATAAGGCTTGCTACATCATCGGCAAGGCAATGCTGCTCGGTAATGCGATTGCTCTGACCTTGGGGCTTATACAAAGCAAATACAAAATCATAAAGCTGGATAGGGAGAGTTATTACTTGGACAGCGTTCCTTTCGAGTTGAATTGGGTCGGCGTTATTGCCGTGAATATTGCGGTAATAGTCGTTTGCACCGCCGCATTGCTTATCCCTGCACGCTCGATAGGCAGAATATCTCCCGCAGAGAACATCGATGAAAAATAAAAAGCGGAACTGCATTGCAATTCCGCTTTTTCCGTTTATCCTGAAAGTAATTCCTACCAAGCAAACAACGGTCTGTTTTCCATCATTGCGTTAACCTTTTTACGGGTTGCCTCAATCAAACTTTCGTTGTTTACATCCGATAGAACCGCATCAATCATCTCGACTATGGTTTCCATTTCGTCTTCCTTCAATCCTCTTGTCGTGATTGCAGGAGTACCGATACGGATACCGGAAGTTTGGAATGGAGAACGCGAATCGAAAGGCACCATGTTCTTATTGATGGTTATGTCCGCTTTCACCAAAGTATTTTCAGCTACTTTACCGGTCAATTCAGGGAACTTGGTTCTTAGGTCTATCAACATGAGGTGATTGTCCGTTCCTCCGGAGATTACTTTGTATCCTCTCTTGACGAATGCTGCTGCCATGGTACTTGCATTCTTTCTTACCTGCTTGATGTATCTTGCATAGTCTTCTGTAAGAGCTTCGCCGAAGGCTACGGCTTTTGCTGCTATGACATGTTCAAGCGGACCGCCTTGACAGCCGGGGAAAACAGCCGAATCCAAAACGGCACTCATCATCTTGATTTCGCCTTTCGGGGTTTTCTTGCCCATAGGGTTAGGGAAGTCTTTGCCCATAAGTATCATACCGCCTCTCGGTCCTCTCAATGTTTTGTGAGTGGTCGTTGTAACGATGTGGCAATACTCGATGGCATTGTTCAACTCTCCTTTTGCTATGAGACCGGCAGGGTGCGAGATGTCGCCCATAAGGATTGCTCCTATCTCATCTGCCAAGGCTCTCATTCTTTTCCAATCGAAGTCTCTCGAATAAGCACTTGCACCGCCGATTATCAATTTAGGCTTATGCTCTCTTGCAACCTTTTCCATCATATCGTAATCGATGGTTCCGGTTTCTTCTTTCACTGCGTATGCAACTTGTTTGAAGTAAGTACCCGAGATGTTTACCGGCGAGCCGTGGGAGAGGTGTCCTCCGTGGTTCAAATCCAATCCCATGAAAGTATCGCCCGGGTTAAGGCATGCAAAGAAAACGGCAAGGTTCGCCTGCGCTCCGGAATGCGGTTGAACGTTTGCCCAACATGCTCCGAATAATTGCTTTGCTCTGTCTATTGCCAACTGTTCCGATTGGTCGACTATCTGGCAACCGCCGTAGTAACGCTTTCCGGGATAACCCTCTGCGTATTTGTTTGTCATGACGCTGCCCATTGCTTCCATCACCTGATCCGATACAAAGTTCTCGGAAGCAATCAATTCAATACCTTTTGTTTGTCTTTCTCTTTCCTTCTGTATAAGGTCGAAGATTTGCGTATCTCTTGTCATAAGTTCAACATTTTTTCTGTGTACAATATGATTGCAAAGGTAGGAAATTATTTTGTATTTGCTCCTTTGGCACAAGGAAAATCAAAAACAGCTTTATTCACCATGAAGAAAAGGTCGGAAACATACCTGTATCAACTTTCGGAAGAGTGAAAAAAGAGCATGGAAAAACGCTTCGGAAGACAAACTGTTTGAAAGCATTGTCAGAAATCGCCAAGGGGCTGAAACGAATTGCCGTTTCGGAAAATTGAAACGCCGAAAGAATTTTTTCAAACGCCGATTCATGAAATTCTTTCGGCGTTTTGTTGCGGCGGAATGCCAAAGGAATATCAAAGAGGCAGCTTTGATATTCAGATGAAGCCTTTTGTGTGTTTTTCTTGCTGAAATCGAGTTCATAATCTTGGAAAGGAGGGAGGGTATATCATGAGCTTTTCATTGCATTGCGGGAAAGGAAAATATAGGTGGCAAAGAAACTGTACTCCAAGATGCCGACAAGAGTAAATAATTTTGTTTCCATAAGGAATAGAATGAAATCATACTTGAAGAATGAGACCGTCGGAATGGTAGGGAGTCTCTTTCTCAAAGAGTAGAAAAACCATGCTAAGTTCTATGTTGCCATTCTTATAAACCGAAGATGATGTTGAAAGTAATTGTCTATTCTTACAAGAGAAACATTTACTTCTGCTGTGAAACAGAAAACCTGTGCAAATGCGATGTTAACTTTTCCCGACTATAAGAAACGGTGCAGTATAAGCATCAACTGCTTTTGCGGCAGTGCGGAGCGAGAAGCCGATGACAGGTTCACGCAACTTGTCTTATTATTATTCAAACAAGGCTGTATCATATTGGATTGGAAATATCGATGGTGCAAAGATGACAACCGGAACTGCTTTACGAAAGTATGTATAAGGCGTTTCGTCTAATTGCTATTGTCAAGATTTATGAGATTTGCCTATTCTTGTCTTTGTAACAAGGCTTTTGTACTTGTAATTCTATTCTTTTTTTGAACCGGATACACTTGTCGGCAATGCCAATCACCTGAAAGCCACAATGGAGTTTTGTTGCAATTCGGCAAATCAGGCAAAATAAAAAGAGGAGAACCGAAGCCCTCCTCTTTTACATTGTGTCTTGTATATGTTTTACTGAACTATGAGCTTAACTGTGTTAACGCTTCCTTTCGTCAGCATTTGTATCATGTAAACTCCCTTATCCATTGAACGCAAATCGATTATTTGAGAGTGACTTCCCGCAGATTGGGTTCCTTTATCCAAAGTGGAAATCAATCTTCCGTTCATGTCGTAGATGTTCATAACGACATTTGATGCCACTTTCAAGTTATAGTTCAATGTAGTGCTGTTTGCGGCAGGGTTAGGGTAAAGATTGATGCTTGCCTCGCCATTGACTTTCACTTCATCAAGACCTACGTTAACCGGATCTTGCGGAGTTTGCAGGTTATCTCTGTTCATGAACAATCCCTTGCCGTAAGATGCTGCATAGATGGCTCCGGAATATTGTGTTCCTTCGAATACGTTCTCGGTTGCGTTGTTGCTTAGATATGTAGTGTAAGTAAGGGTTGGCAAGTTTGCGGTTTGTTGATACAAATCATAAATCGGAACATTAGGAATGCCGGCTACCTTGCTCCAAGAAGGAGTCGAGGCATTACGATTGCTTGTTTCGTAAAGTCCTCTGTCGGTTCCAACGTATGCCTTGGTGGAGAAAGCGTCCAAAAGTATGGTATAAGCAGGGCTGTCTTCCTCTCCGACAAGCAAGTCTGCCGTTTGAATATTTGCAACATCACCGGAAACATTGCTTACTTTCTTTACATTTGCGGTATTATCGAATCCGGAGAATGTGATGTAAGCAACATCGGAAGAATTAGGTTCATAAGCAATCGAAGAAATAAATCTGTTGAAAGTAGCCAAAGTATCGAGAGTGAAAGCGTTGGCATCATTTAATGAACCGTTGAATCCACCGGAAGTGAACATATTTCCCAAATTGACATTGTTCAATCCGCTTATTCTAAGCAGGTCGCTTGTATTATCCATAATGTGATCGACAGAAATCAACAGAGCATCTCCATCGGCGGATGCTGCCATTGCACGGATAGGGTTGCGATAAAGAGTCGCTTCATCGCCTGCCATGTGGTACAACTTAACCCATGGAAGTCCGTCTGCTGTTCTGTAGAACGTCTTTTTGAAGTTCATTATCTCCTTACATACGAACACTCCGTCTCCTGTGGCAACGAATAATCTTGATTGGATAGGATTAGGAACGCTTATAGTGGTATCGTCCGTAGGATTGAAATTCAAAACACCGCCTGTTGCTCCAAATCTGTCTGCGGTCAAGGTATAGAAGAATGGATATTCCAAACTGTTGCTTTCAACAAGGACTTTGTCTCCTTCCATTAAAGACTCACCTGCCCTAAATCTGATTACTTCCTCTCCTCTGAATATTCTGGTTGCATTAATATCATCATCTTCTCCTGCCGCAACGACAAAAGTAAATTTAACCGAGTCTCTTGCTGCTTCAGGTGCGTTAAAAGTTTCCCACAACGTTAAAGGAGAGACAAAAGTGTAAGCTGAGGATCTCGTCATGTTAGGATTCATCAACATAGCCTCATCTGTACCGCTATGCCATGTTTGATCGTTGATTTCTATATAGTCATTATCATCGCTATATGTTCTTGTCAATTCATTATATGCACGAGACATTATAAAAGGTTTGCGAATGCTTGGCTTGCTTCTGTATATGGCAGAACCGACAACCTCTGTGCCTGTTTGTGCTTCCGAAGCGTAGGAATATTCACTTGTTGCAAAGTTATATCCTGTGCTGTTTGGAGACCACACGATGTCTGCTGATTTTTGCTTATCGACAGATGGGGCTGCGATATAATTGATTGCGTTGCTTTGTGCCGCACCCATTACGGAGCCGTCGGCACCTACCGCTACATTATAGTATTGTGCGGAAACCAAGCCTTTGTTTGCCGGTCTCCATGAGTAAGTTTGTGTTGCGTCCAAGGCATATACGAATATGCCGGCATCGGTTGATAAATATAGTTCTGTGGAATCCTCGGCTGTTTGAGGGTTTTCCTTGAACAATATACTGTGAATATTCGGTGCTACATAGCTTCCGGAAGTCAAAGTAGCATAAGGAGAAGTTTGTGTTTCGGAATAGAATACGTTCGTTCCGTTTGCATCAAACAATCTTTGCAAAGTATTTCCTGCTATGTAGATGTATTCCTGTTCCATATCGTTTATGGCTATGGACATTGCCTCATTCATGCCGTATCCGAGGCTCATTGTGTTCGATGTCATCTTGTTTCCGAATCTCACATTGTCGGAAGTAATGTCGGTTTTGTACACTCCGTTGATGCTTCCATTGGCTGTGGCAACCAAAGCGTAAAGAACATTGTTGTTCTTTATTCCGAACGCAAGTTCGATTCTGCCGAATGCTTCTTCATTTCCTTGTGTCGAGAATGCAATGGCACGGAATTCCGTGCCTTGTTCGTTGGAAGGCATTGCCACTGCGTAACCTGTTCCTTCGTTATATGCTATTGCAATTTTCCCGTCTCTGTTCACTTTAATATCTGTAACGTTCACGGCAGAAGCTCCGCCTATGCTTGCAGTCGTAAGGCTGTTGCCGTCCCAGATTTTCAATCCGCCGTACTTGGTTGCAATGTACAATTTGCCGTTTGCCCAAGCCAAGTCGTTGACAAAGCAAAACTCGTTTGTCAAATCGTATCTTGTTTCAGGTTGCGTGCCGGGAATGAGTTCTGAAGAGAAACTGTTTGCAACGTATGCGTATTTTTCTTCATCGCTTGCAAGATTGGCTGCCCATTGAGCATTTCCTGTTGCAATCTTATACACACCGTTTCCCGGAAGTCCTGCCTTACGGTTGTTTTGTCCTATGAACAATTCCTCATAGAAGCCTTCTCCCGTTCCGACATAAATCGTTCCGTCTTCACCTTGGGCTATAGAGGAAACTGCAAAACATTGACCATTGGAGAAATCGATTTCTCGCCAGTTGTTACCGCCATTTACGCTGACGAACAAACCGCCTCCGACACTTCCCGCATACATGACACCGTCATTGAACTTGTCAAAGATGATGGCACGAACACGTCCGGCAACATTATCAGGTCCTATGGACACCCAGCCTTTTGCCTCAGGCTCGTCGTTTTCCCCGTCCGTTGCCACAACAGGGGACGCTTTCATCGGTGCAAAAGCCCCGACAAGAAAGAAAACTGCTAAACTTAAGAGTAACTTTCTGCTTTTCATAATGTATTCTCGTTTATTTCCAATTAAATCCACTATACGTTTAAGGTGGCAAAGGTACGAAAAAATCGCAATATCGCAAAACAAGTATCGAAAAAACATCGCAATCATCTATTTCCTTTTTTCGCAAGGCGGAAACGAAGTTTTAAAACGATATTGTCTTTCAACGTCTTATCGAAACGCCGTTTGGATAAGACGGAACGGTGTTTCGATAAATTCTTTCGGCGTTTCATTTTTCGCAATCGGCGTTTCGTCGGAAAGAAAATGTAGCAGTTGCCTTGAGAAAAATTCTTGTTGTCTTCGTAGAATGGTTATTGAATAATTTGTTCCGTTTGAAAAACTTCGGTATTTTTGCAATCTGTTTTTATGGAGGCAGCAATATGAGATATAATTTCAAAAGTCCGCGATTCAAGTGGATTTTCCTGATAATAGGCTTTACGATAGTGATGATGTTTTTCATCGAAATCAATAAAATCATCACGCAACTGCGGAAAGAAGAACAAGTGAAAATAGAGTTGTGGGCCAATGCCGTAAGCCGGAAAGCCAAATTCGTCGAACATACAGAGAAATTCTTCAACACCGTGGCCGAAGAGGAACAAATAAAGTTGCAACAATTCATCGACGCCCACAAAATCATTCTTTCCCAACCCTTGGATGCAGAGTTGGATTTCTTCTATGATTTCATCGTAAACAACAAAACCATACCTGTAATCATAACAGACGAGTTCAACAATATACAACTGTCTCAGAATATCAAGATACCGGAAAATCAAAAAGTATTGGTCGGAAATCTTTTGAAGCAATTCTCACACAATCCGCCTTTCGAATATACGGTAAGCGGCATGAGGTTTAAGCTATATTATTGTGAGAGTATCGTATATACCGATTTGAAAGAGACGCTGACCTATTTCACCAATAACTTTCTCAATGAACTGGTGAATAATTCGGTGTTCATACCTGTCGTAATCACAGACAGCACAAGAACTCATATAATAGCCTCCGGCAATATCGAGGATTGGCAAATAGATGATGAACATTTATCAGGGACGATCAAGGAAATGGAGGAAGAAAATGGAGCATTGACCATAAGCCTTCCCGAACGTCCCAATGCCAAAATCTTCTATAAGCGTTCCAAATTCATAACCGCACTCCAGTATTACCCTGTTGTGTATGTTGTAGTAACGGTTTTCTTTGTTTTCCTTATGTTCAGGCTGTTCCGTGCAATGAAGAAAAACGAGGAAAACATGCTTTGGATAGGTATGAACAAAGAGACAGCACATCAACTCGGCACTCCGATTTCTGCTCTTGTCGCATGGGTGGAATATCTGCGGTTGCAGCCGGAGAATGAAAGCATTTGCAACGAGATAGTCAAAGACATAAACCGTTTGGACATGATTACAAAGCGTTTCTCTCAAATAGGAACCAATCCGGAGCTTGTGAAACAGGACTTAATTCCTATAATAGAGAACGCAATGGCTTATCTGTCGTCTCGAAGCTCCAAAAACATAACATACAATATAAATCTGCCACGAGGTGAAACCATTATGCTTCCGGTTAATCAGTGCCTTTTGGAATGGACATTGGAAAACCTTACCAAGAATGCCATAGATGCAATGAGCGGGATAGGCACTCTTACTCTTGAATTGACGCAAGATGACAAAAGAGTCTATATCGATTTGGAAGATACCGGTAAAGGAATGCCGAGAAAGCAATTCAAAAAAATATTCGAAGCCGGATTTACAACCAAAAAAAGAGGTTGGGGCATGGGCTTGTCCCTTGCGAAACGAATAATAGAGGAATATCATCATGGAAAGATATTCGTCAAGCAATCCGTTCCGGGTAAGGGAACGACTTTTCGCATAATCCTGAAAAAAGAAAACTGATATGTCCGGCATTTACGTACATATACCATACTGCACGCAAAAGTGCATCTATTGCGACTTTTATTCCGTACCCACACGCAAAAGCAAGAGAAACTATCTCTTTGCTCTTGCAAAAGAAATGCACGATAGGAAACAATATCTTGCAGATACCGTGAAAACGGTTTACTTTGGAGGCGGAACACCGAGCAACCTCGATTTAGAGGAAATGCGGTTCGTTGTTGACAACCTGCGAAAAAATTTCGATTTGTCGCAATGTGAAGAAATGACTCTTGAAGCGAATCCGGAGCATCTGAATGCCGAATATCTTTCATCGCTTCGCAAATCGGGTTTTAACCGAATCAGTATAGGCGTTCAAAGTTTTGACGATATGGATTTGCGAACCCTTTGTCGCAAACACAATTCCGAACAAGCAATTTCCGCAATCCGAACAGCTCGGAAGCAAGGATTTGAAAATATATCGCTCGATTTGATATTCAATCTTCCTTCCCAAAGTTTGGAAAAGTGGAAACAAAACCTCGATACCGCCCTTTCGCTGTTTCCGGAACATCTTTCGTGTTATTGTCTGACGATAGAGGAGAACACAATCCTGTATAAGATGATACAAAAAGGCTTGATTGATACGCCCGATGAAGAGACAGGGTTGTCTCAATTCGATTTTACCATGCGACAACTTGCTTCGGCAGGCTATGAACACTATGAAGTCTCGAACTATTGCAAATACGGCTATCGCTCCAAGCATAATACTGCCTATTGGCAGGGTGTGGAATACTTGGGTCTTGGAGCATCTGCACACTCTTTCGATATTCATACACGCTCATGGAACTCTGCCGATATAAATACCTACATATATAATATAGAACATGGAATTGCTCCGGAAGAAGAGCTATTAAGCCCGAAGGATTGCTATAACGAATACATAATGCTTTCTTTGCGAACCGCCGAAGGCGTTAACCGAGAATATATAAAAAGACACTTTCCGCAATTTCTTGCCCATTACGACAGTCAATCGAAGAAAGTGTCCTCTTTTATGCCACAACGATGGCACCTTGTCAACAGTATAGCTCTCGAACTTATGATTTGAATCAATCTTCCAAATAATACGTTATCGTACTCACCACCCTGCAAACCTTTATGTAAGGCGTGGTTTCGTCGACGTTCGTTATATCTATCTGACCCTGCCAAGCCGTTTTCATTTTGCCTAATTTGCTTTCCGCATCTTTCGCAAACTGTTCGCCGGCTTTCTTTGCACTCTGCATGCTCTCCGTTATCAGTTTCGGTTTTATGGAATTGATGTCGGAAATCTCGTAATTCGCATTCGCCCAATAGCTGTCTATTATGACACCTTTCTCATACAAAGCACCCAAATTGCTTTCCAATTCCCGTACCTTGTCAACCCGTTTACTCCTTACGGTAATCCTTCGATTGCCAGTGTATCTGTAAACAGCGTCTTTGTAATCGTTCTCATTCATTGAAAGACTTCCGATAAGTATTTCCTCGTTCGTAAAGCCCATATCGATCAGAAATTCTTTCACCAAAGCCGTTTTCGTTTTTGAATCCGAAGTTATTTCCGACAAGCTGTTGCCTTTGAGCGAATAACTTATAGACATGCTCGCCTTATCCGCCTTAACCTCTATTTCTGCTTTGCCTTTAACAGTTACAACCCGTTCTCCCATGGAGACTTTCTTCAATCCGTTGTATGCGAAAATGCCGAGAAGAAATGCTGCGACAACAATGGCAATTCCGATTACCATGACAACAGACCTGCTCTTGCAGGATTTGTTTTCGTTTTCCATAATAATATTTGTTTTTAGAATAAACACTGCGTTTAATGCTGCAAAGGTAGGTAAAACTCCAAGAAAAACACAAATATCCTCCTTATTAAAATCTCTTTATAGCCATATTGCCTTTTCCCATCAAAGAACAAAAGCGATGATTGCGGGTTTATTTCGTACCTTTGCAAGCGATTTCTCCTGAGAATGTGCTTTCGAGACCATTCGATGCGGAAATCGTATCACAAAAAACCAAAAACAATAAATCTGATCCAAAAGCGGGACTGATGGAAAAGAGAATAGGCACAATAAGCATAGTCATAAGGGAAAGGAAAATGGCGGAAAAGGTAAACAAACTTATTTCCGACTATGGCGATTACGTCCTTGCGCGTCAAGGCTTGCCTTTTCCGGAAAGAGAAATCTTCATCATAACTCTCATTGTCGAGGCTCCGATGGATGAAATCAATGCTTTGACCGGCTCGCTCGGACGATTGGAACATACAGAGGTGAAATCCATATTGTCAAAAATAAAAATCGCATAATCATGAATTTGGAAGAGAGAAACAAGAATTTCATTGACAGGGACAAACTCTATGGTTTGATTGAGGGTAATGTGCCTTCGGATTCCGAAATCGATGAAATATTGAACAAAGCCTTGAAGTTGAAAGGTCTTGATTTGAAAGATGTGGCGACCTTGTTGAGAGTGGAGGACGAGAATGCCATACATAGAATAATGAAATGTGCAAAGACCGTAAAGGAAGCCATTTACGGCAAGCGTCTTGTGCTTTTTGCACCCATATATACGGGCAATGTCTGCATGAACAACTGCCTTTATTGTTCTTTCCGCAAGGACAACAAATTGATAAAGCGTAAAATCCTGACCATGGATGAGATTGCGGAAGAGACTTCCGCCCTTTTGAAGCAAGGTCATAAGAGAGCGTTGCTGATATGCGGCGAAAACAACAAGAACGGTACCGATTACATGGTGGAAGCCATAAGAACAACCTACGGAGTTCGCGAACGCGGCGGCAAGGATTACATAAGACGTATCAACGTCGAACTCGCACCGATGGAAGTCGGTGATTTCGCACGCTTGAAAGCCGAAAAGATAGGAACATACGTTTGTTTTCAAGAAACATACGACGAACATGAATATAAGGTTTTCCACCCTGCGGGAACTCCGAAGGCGGATTATCTTTACAGACTGACCGTCATGGACAGGGCAATGGAGGGAGGAATAGACGATGTGGGAATAGGTGCATTGTTCGGACTGACCGACTATCGTTTTGAGGTCTTGGCAATGATTGAACACGCCGCCCACTTGGAAAAATGCTACGGTTGCGGACCTCACACCGTGTCAGTGCCGAGAATGGAACCCGCAATAGGGGCACCGGCTGCCGAAAACGTTCCTCACCCTGTCGGAGATGAAGACTTCAAAAAGATAGTTGCAATCATAAGAATAGCACTGCCATACACCGGAATTATCCTTTCCACACGCGAAAACGACAAAATGAGGAACGAATTGATAAAATACGGCGTCAGTCAAATCTCCGCAGCCAGCAAAACCAACCCCGGAAGCTATGCACACGAAGAGGAAGGAACGGGAACGCAGTTTTCAACAGGCGACCACCGCAGCATGGAGGAAGTCATCTCCTCATTGATAGACGCAGGATACATTCCTTCTTTCTGCACCGGCTGTTACCGCAAGCACAGAGTGGGCGGCGACTTCATGGACTTGGCGAAACCGGGTTTGATAAAGCAATACTGTCTGCCGAATGCGATGTTCACATTCACCGAATACTTGGAAGACTTTGCATCGGAGGACACAAGACGCAAAGGAAAGGAACTTATCCGCAGCATGTTCGCCGAAATGGATAAAAAGGAATTGGTATCGAAGGTACAAGACAACCTTTGCCGTATAGAGAACGGCGAAAGAGACATCTTCTTCTAAGAAAAACATAGATCTTACAGGCTTTGCGGAAAGCATTTCGCATATATGGCAAAGCCTGATTTGATACCGACAAAATAAAACGCCGCAAGAATTTCGTGAATCGGCGTAAGAATTTTTTCTTACGCCGATTCATTTGCACTCAAACGCCGATTTATTTTGGGCAAATGGCAAATGTTGAAAATGAGATGATTTGATGTTGCGACTTTTTGCCGCTTTCAATCCTTTGTTTTTATGTATGGCAGGAGTTTCTCGCACTCTTCTTTGCTCAAAAAGTGTATATTCCGAATGTCTTCGGATCTTTCAAAGTCCTTTTTGTATTCTTTGCGGTAGCGGATAAGGGCTTTGGCAAGTTGAAAGTCTATGTACGGGTGTGAGGCAAGGTATTTCACATCATCGGAATTGATGTCGATTTTTCTGATTCGAGCGTCCGTTACGACGAAATGAGATTTTATCTGCTCGAATAACTCTTCGTCTATGCCGTAAACCTCTTTCAGTTGATTTACCGATACATATCCACCGAGCTTTTTGCCATATCTGTAAATTCTTCCCGCACGTACTTTCCCTATTCCACGTACTTGTTGCAGGTCGAGAGTGTCGGAATGGTTCAAATCCAAAACGAATTGTTCTCTTTCTGCAGGTTGAAAGGAGCGTTCTCTTTTTGCAGCTTCGGAATGTTCGGTTTCATGTTTTGCAACGGAGGTAGGATTTTCCGTATCGAAAATAAGGTACGGTTGAATTTGATTGAAAAGATAATCATTCATGCAATACAGTCGGCGAAACTGCTTCTCATCCTTGAAGCCCTTGGCTTTGGTACGGTAGTTCACTATATTTGCCGCCTGTTTTTCGCTTAGACCGAATGAAATCAACTCTTCGTATGTAACAGTGTTGGGATTGAACGGACGGAAGCGGTATCTGTTTGCTTTACTCGTCGGTTTGGAGAAGCCTTTTTCGGAGCGTATCGATACGTCCGGTTGTTTGCTTTTATTGTTACCGTTTTCAATATAAACGAAACGGTCTTTGACGAAGAAGAATACGAATGCCAGACCTATCGCAATGCCGATAAGAAAATATATGGAAGCCTTATGTCTGTTGGAAAGCCTCGGAAGCCTCGGGAAACTACTCATTCATCAACTCTTCGACGGCTTTGCGAATATCGTTTCCGAACAACTCCCGCTTCAAAATCTTACCGTCTTTATCCGCAATCATGTTCATAGGAATCATCTCGAAGTCATAACGGCTCGTAAGCTCTCTTCCGTTGCCGATAAGAGACAACCAAGGTAACGGATTGGCTTTTGCATACGCCAACCATTCGGCAGGATTGGTGTCGATCGAAATACTGACGATTTCCAAGCCTTTACCATTATATTTCTTGTACAATTCCTTCAACAATGGCACCTCTTCCCTACACGGTTTGCACCATGAAGCCCAAAAACATACCAAAACATATTTGTGAGGTTTGATGTCTCTTTCGGTAAACGTCTTTTCGTTCATATCCAAAGCGGCAAAAGAAAGAACGGAAGAACTCAACGCTTTCTTCTGACGGTCTTTCATCACATTGCCGAGATAAACAGCCCATTTGTTTTTGTAATCCACATCCAAGCAAAGTTCGGAACAATAATCGGAAAGGGGATTGGAGTCGGTCGGAGAGGTTCTTATTATTTGTCCGATTAAAAGAGAATATGCCGCACCGGACTTCGGATACTTTTCAAGTATGGATTTATACAATGCAACCTGCTTCTCATATATTCGTTTCACATTTCCGGAGTGTTTTTGCAGGTTTTCCGATTCGGTGATAAGTTTGTTGAAGAAATCGGAGAAACTTTCCGCATAATCATTGCCCGAATAGGTGGTACGCAAATAGGACTCTCCTTTCAGGAAACTGTTCAATTCGCCTATTTTCATGCTTGTCTTCTTACCCTTACGCATGGGAAGAGGAAGGTTGCAGGCAAACTTGTGTTCTTTATCCGTAATGACAACGGAACAATCCCCGTAGTCGGAATCGAACGGGAGACTGTCGAACACGGCTTCAAACTTACCATTGGCAAAAGCCGCGGATGCCAAAGTATCTTGCACTCCGGCTTCTATTTGCTCGGGAGCGGCGTAAATCACCGATATGTTTCCTTCCGTCAATTCGGGAATTTCCATGACGAAAGAAGCCTCCTTGGAACATGAAGCAAAGATAACGACGAACAAAGCGAACAAAAAACGAGTTTTCTTCATGATTGATTATTTTTGTTTCGGCAAAGGTACGAATAAAATGATACATTGAAAATCACGATACTTGAAGAGCATGTCTTCGATGGCGTACCCAAATCCGAAAAACGCCGTGAAAGTAATGGGGAAACGCCGCTTTTTTCTTACCTTTGCACGTTGATTTAATGGAGAGTTATATTTGATTTTATATGAGTAAGAGGTACAGAGAGTACAAGCAACTTGATTTGACGGAAATCGGCAAACAGGTTCTTGAAGAGTGGACGAAGAACGATACATTCAAGCAAACCTTGAAGGCAAGAGAAGGAGCAACGCCTTTTATCTTCTTTGAAGGTCCTCCTTCTGCCAACGGACAACCCGGCATTCACCACGTCATGGCAAGAACGATAAAGGATATTTTCTGTCGTTACAAATCGCAGAAAGGCTTTTACGTTGCAAGAAAAGCAGGTTGGGATACGCACGGATTACCTGTTGAATTGGGTGTGGAGAAAAAGCTCGGCATAACAAAGGAAGACATAGGCAGTAAAATCTCGGTTGATGAATATAATGCAGAATGCCGTAGCGAGGTGATGAAGTTCAAGGATATGTGGGATAAACTGACGACCCGGATGGGTTATTGGGTCGATTTGGATAATCCTTACATCACTTTCAAGAATGAATACATCGAAACTCTCTGGTACTTGCTCGGTCAGTTGCATAAGAAAGGTTATTTATATAAAGGTTATACCATTCAACCCTTTTCGCCTGCCGCAGGCACGGGATTGAGTTCCCATGAGTTGAACATGCCGGGCTGTTACAGAGATGTGAAAGACACCACGGCTGTGGCTCAATTTCTGATGAAAGAACAGAAAGAACTCAAAGACAAATTCGGAATAAAGGAACAAGAGAATATTTACTTTCTTGCATGGACGACAACCCCTTGGACGTTGCCTTCAAACACGGCTTTGGCTGTCGGTCCCGGCATAGATTATGTTTTTGTCAAGACTTTCAATCCGTACTCAGGCGATTCGGAAGTCGTGGTTATGGCAAAGGCTTTACTGCATTCGCTTTGCCCTGAAAAGAATGCGGAATTACCGTTCGAGGATTACAAGAAAGGCGATAAGAATATACCGTTCAAAGTTCTGGCAGAGTGCAAAGGTAAAGATTTGATAGGCTTTACCTACGAGCAATTACTGGACTTCATAACCCCTATGGGCAAAGCCTTTGAGGTTATCGGGGGTGATTATGTTACTACGGAAGACGGTACCGGTATTGTGCATATCGCTCCGACTTTCGGTGCAGATGACGACCGTGTGGCAAAGCAGGCAGGTATCGTTCCTTTGTTTGTCAAAGACAAGGATGGCAAATTGCAACCCATGGTGGACAGACAGGGGCGTTTCTTCAAGATTGAAGATTTGCAGAAGGAATTTGTCGAGAATAATGTCAACAAAGAAAAGTATGAAGAGTACGCCGGCAGATTCGTAAAGAACGCTTACGATGATAAATTGACGGACAAAGATACCACATTGGATGTTGACTTGTGCGTTTTGCTGAAAAAGGAAAACAAAGCGTTCAAAATAGAGAAGCATGTCCACAACTATCCGCATTGTTGGCGTACGGACAAACCTATATTGTACTATCCGTTGGATAGTTGGTTCATCAGAACAACAGCAATTAAAGATAAGCTCATCGCACTCAACAAAACAATAAATTGGAAGCCTGAAGCAACAGGCAGCGGACGCTTCGGCAACTGGTTGGAAAACCTTGTGGATTGGAACTTGAGCCGTTCCAGATATTGGGGAACGCCGCTTCCTATTTGGAGAACGGAAGATGGCAAAGAGGAAATCTGTATAAGTTCCGTTGAAATGCTTTCAAAAGAAATCGATAAGAGTATTGCAGCGGGCTTTATGAGCGAAAACCCTTACAAGGATTACAAAAACTACGAGGCTTTCGACCTTCACAGACCGTATATCGATAATGTGATTTTGGTAAGTGCAAGCGGCAGAAAAATGTATAGGGAGTCCGATTTGATAGATGTGTGGTTCGACTCCGGTGCAATGCCGTATGCACAGGTTCATTACCCGTTTGAATGCGATGATGAGCAATTAAAAAAATGTTTCCCTGCCGATTTCATTGCAGAAGGTGTCGATCAAACCCGTGGTTGGTTCTTTACGTTGCATGCAATCGCCGCTTTGTGTTTCGATTCCGTCGCTTACAAGAACGTAGTCTCCAACGGCTTGGTATTGGATAAGAACGGTAACAAGATGTCCAAGCGATTGGGTAATGCGGTTGACCCGTTCGAGGTATTGGATACTTACGGGGCGGATGCAACACGTTGGTACATGATAACCAATACGCAGCCTTGGGAAAACTTGAAGTTCGATAAGGCGGGCATAGATGAGGTTCGTCGTAAGTTCTTCGGCACTCTCTACAATACTTACTCGTTCTTCGCTCTCTATGCGAACATCGACGGATTTGCTTACAAGGAAGCAGACATCGAAAATGCCGAACGTCCGGAGATTGACCGCTGGATATTGTCGGAATTGAACACTTTGATAGAATTTTGCGACAAAAGCTATGGAGAGTATGAACCTACGAGAGCCGGCAGAGCAATAGCCGATTTCGTAGATGCTTATTTGAGTAATTGGTATGTAAGATTGTGCAGAAGGAGATTTTGGAAAGGAGAATACACAAAGGATAAAATATCGGCGTATCAGACCCTTTACACCTGTTTGGAAACCCTTGCAAGGCTTGCAGCTCCTATTGCACCGTTCTTCTGTGAGAGATTGTTCTCGGATTTGAACGAAGTAAGCGGACGACACAAAATCACGAGTGTTCATGCAAGCGATTTTCCGAAGAGTAATCCCGATTTCATAGACAAAGACTTGGAAGAGCGTATGCAGATGGCACAAAAAATCTGCTCACTCGTGCTTTCGTTGAGGAAAAGAAACAATTTGAAAGTGCGTCAACCGCTTTCCAAAATAATGATACCTGCAAAGAATGCACATCAACAGGCACAAATCGAAGCAGTCAGGGATTTGATTCTTTCGGAAGTTAATGTCAAAAGCATAGACTTCCTCAGCAAAGAAAACAATGTGCTTGTCAAGAGCATCAAAGCCAATTTCAAGACTTTGGGACCTAAATTCGGAGCAAAGATGAAAGCCATCGCTTCCGGCATATCTGCATTTTCACAAGAAGATATTGCGAAAATAGAAAACGAAGGCAAATATGCTTTGACTATCGGGGAGGAACAAATAGAGATAACCCTTTCCGATGTAGAGATAATAACGCAAGATATTCCGGGTTGGGTCGTTGCAAATGAAGATGATTTGACCGTGGCATTGGATACGACCATTACGGATGCTTTACGCAAGGAAGGAATTTCACGGGAACTTGTCAACAGAATTCAAAACATCAGAAAGGAACAAGGTTTTGATGTTACGGACAATATAATCGTCGAAATAGAGGAATGCGACTTGCTTTGCGAAGCCGCGAAGAGTTTTCACGACTACATTGCAGGCGAGACCTTGACCAAGGAGTTGAAATTTTCGGAACAAGTGGACAATCCGTTGCAGACAATAGACGTAATAGAAGGAAAAGAGTTGGCAATCAGAATAACCAAAGCATAAACGGCGATATCTGTCTGCAATCATAAAGCAGCGAGGTGCAGAAAAGGAATATTCCCTGCACTCCGCCGCTTTTCCATATTCCAACTTTGCATATTCCAACCGGCGTGTGGTTGTGAGCGAATCGGCGTAAGAAAAAATTTTTACGCCGATTCGTGAAATTCTTTCGGCGTTTCGGTATAACCGGAACACCGTTTTATTTGTGGTTTTGCAAACAGTTGATTTTTCAACGGGTGCAAAGAGATATTCTTTTGCCTTTCTGAGGGTGTGAAGAGGAATCGGAATTACGTTCTATTGCAAGTCTCGTTTGTTGGGAATTACGCATGCCAAAACGAGGTAGAGTAATACTGCGGGTATAATACCCGTAAGGAATGCGAATATGACGAATATAACCCGTATGATGGTGGAATCCGTATCGAAGTATTCGGCTGCACCGCCGCAAATTCCGCAAATCCTTTTGTCATATAATGATTTCGTAAGTCGTTTTTTCATTTCTGTATATTTTTTCTTTTTCCCTGCTCGTTCGATGAGGTGTATCGTCGTTCGTTGCCGGCTTTTGTCAATATATTCTTTTGTTTACTATTCCGCCGAGGAGGGTTGCCAAACGCAAAGGGAGCAATCGCCACAGTTTGCGGAGGTAAGTCTTTTGTCTTATGTTCCTGTATGGTTGCGAGTAGCTCCAAAAGAGGTCTCTTTCCTCGGGACGGTAATGACTTTTGTAGAGATGAACGCTGCTGTGTCTCGTACTGCGACCGAGGTAATAGGCAGAGGCGTGTTGTTTCTGTGCATGGCACATCATGGCATAGTGTAGGGCGTAACTCGTATAGAGATGGTTGTAACAGATGTCGGTTGCGAAGAGAATGTTTTCGTATGAGGTTTCGTCTCTTCGACCGAGTGTTGCCGCCCCTATGGGTATCGAATCTTTGTAAGCAACGAATATTTTGTCGCCTTGTTTGCAGCCTTTGGCAATCTGCCGTTTGCTTGCACAGGGACTGCCAAGTTCATACATTCGTCGGGAATATACTTTATAAAAATCGTCAATCAGCCGTTTGTCGGAACTTTTGACCTTTATGCCGGAGGAAATTGCTTTGCGGATTTTGCGTCCTGTGTCGGAGCTGAGCAATGTAATGGGGTCGTCATCGGTCAACCTGATGAAGAAGTTGAGCTTTTCGGCATATATATTGCTGCTCCATGCACGTGTGTCTCTTATTTGCCAACGTATGTTCTTTGTGCAGAAGAGGTTTCCATCGGAAGATTCGACGAAAGTGAACGGCGGTGTTTGGTCGAAGCCGCTCATGTCGGTCTGGACGTATGCTTCGGAACAGTATGGCAGAGCTATCCACCAACCCGAACACTTGCACATCAAGAGCAGAACGCTTCTGCCGTCTGCATAATTCAACGGTATTTTACGAACATGCAGCGAGAATCGTTTTTCAAAACTCTTGATGAAGTCGTCTGCCCGAAGTAGTTCTATCATCTTTACTTATAGAAAGGGTGTTTTTCCAAAGGTAATGCGGCAAGAGGGTGATAATCGCCTTTCAAGCCTATGGGTTTGGAGTTTCTTATGTTGTGAACGATTTCTATGCATTGTCTTGCGTCGTCCAAGCCGAAACCATGTCCGGCAAAGATGTTTTTGTAACTTTCCGTGTGCAATTCGGTGAAACCATCGGAGAATTCGATTTCCTTTCCGTCCATTTCCATTTTTCGGTAAGTGCGTTTACCTGCCTCGACTGCCTCTTTCGGAAGTGTGTTCGAGTTTATGGAAAGGAAGTATCTTACTCTTGCTTTGTCGAAAACAAGCAAGCCTGCAGCTCTGTCGTGTTCGTAAACATGGACAATGTTTTCTCTTACCTTGCCGAAAATCCACGACAGCATGTCATAGAAATGCACTCCGATGTTTGTTGCCACGCCTCCGGATTTCGCCACATCTCCTTTCCAAGACGTGTAGTACCACAAACCGCGTGAGGTTATGTAAGTGAGGTCAACGTCATAGATTTTATCCTTTGGACCGTTGTCAACCATTTCTTTCCATTTGATGATGGCAGGGTGAAGACGTAGTTGCAAGATATTGTAAACTTTTTTACCGGTTTCTTCTTCCATTCTTGCCAAAGCGTCTATGTTCCACGGATTAAGCACCAAGGGTTTTTCACAAATGACATCCGCTCCTGCACGCAAGCCGAATCTTATATGGGAATCGTGAAGGTAATTCGGCGTACACACACTTACGAAGTCCAAACGGTCTTCGGTATGTTTGATTTTCTCGACGAAGCGATCGAAACGCTCATATTCGGTATAGAAAGAGCATTGTGGAAAATAGCTGTCCATTATTCCTACGGAGTCGCTTTTGTCCAATGCCACGACAAGGCGGTTGCCTGTGTCTTTTATTGCTTTAAGGTGACGTGGAGCAATATAGCCCGCTACGCCTATTATTCCGAAATTTTTCATCTGCTATTTTATTCTTCTGACTGTGTTGTTCTTCAATTCGTATTCCTGTTTCGTTTCGGGGCATAGAGCTTTACCGTTTTCGTCAAAGGCAAGCCTGTGTCCGTATTCGGAAACCCAACCTATTTGTTTGGCAGGATTGCCGACCACAAGGGCATAGTCGGGTATGTTTTTGGTAACGACGCTACCTGCTCCGATGAGAGCATATTTTCCTATGTCATGACCGCACACCACTGTGGCATTTGCTCCAATCGAGGCTCCTTGTCCTATGACGGTTTCTTTGTATTCGTTTTTACGTGAGACGGCAGAACGGGGATTGATTACGTTCGTGAAAACGCAACTCGGTCCGAGAAAAACATCATCGCCGCATTTGACACCCGTATATACCGAAACATTGTTTTGAACTTTGCAGTTATCGCCTAAAACCACTTGCGGCGAGATGACGACGTTCTGTCCGATGTTACATTTTCTGCCTATTTCGCTACCACTCATTATATGTGAAAAATGCCATATCTTTGTTCCTTCTCCTATTTTGCAATCGGAATCGATGATTGCGGAAGGGTGTGAAAAAAAGTCCGTATTCATTTGAACCTATCGTAAAAATCAATTTGCAAAGGTACAATAATTTGTACGACAATGTCAAACGAAACGCCGTTCAGAAGACTTATTTCTGTTTGAAGACGAAAATCTTGTTAAGCAAAAAAGAAAGAACGGCATTGGGAAGCAAGGTTATAGCCTGTCCGATGGCATCGCCGATTTTATGTTGGTTCAATGGCATACCATTCAAGAATTGGAGAAAATCCCAAGAGAGAACGGTTTCATACAGATTGGATTTATCCAAAAGGTAAAGCTCCAAAAGGTTAAACAGATAGACGATGCCGTAAACGAGAAAGAAGTGAAGAAGAAGTTTATTGCTTTTTGTCTCGAATACTATGTAGCCTGTGGTCTTGTAATTGAACAGTATTCCCAAAAAATTGGCACAAAACAGAGCTATGGAGTAGTGTAGTCCGAACCATATAAAGAGAAGAAACATTCCGTAGCCGAACGCTGTATTGATAACGCCGACAAAGAGAAAGCGGATGAACTTGTTCTCTATTCTTTGAAGAAGTGCAACAGGTGCTTTGATGAGTCGTTTTACCATTTCGGCATTCGTTAGGGTTCGCAAAAGTACGAAAAAATTCTTCTACGTCATGATTTTTCTCTACCTTTGCCATATATTATAATTGTATCAATGGAAAGAGAAAAGAGACCGCTTATCTTCATAACCAATGACGACAGCTATTTTTCAAAAGGTATTTCCGTGTTGATTGAATTGATGAAAGAGTTGGGTGATGTGGTCGTCGTGGCTCCGAAAGAGGAGATGTCTGGCAAGTCTCATTCGATAACGGTCAATGAACCGATAAGAGTGAAATTGATGGAGCAGTCCGACTCATATACGGGCTACATTTTGAAAGGTACTCCGGTGGATTGCGTGAAGATGGCTTTCAACAGAGTTTTGAAAGGACGACTTCCGAATCTTGTTGTATCGGGAATAAATCATGGAAGCAATGCTTCCGTCAATACAATTTACTCCGGAACCATGGCAGCGGTGTTCGAGGGTTGTGCGGAAGGGATTCCGAGTATTGGTTTTTCAATCGACAGTAGCGACAAGGAGGTTGATTTTTCATATTGCAAAGATTACGTAAGAAGTATCTGCGAGGACGTTTTGGAAAACGGCTTGGAAAGAAGTGTTTGTCTTAATGTCAATTTCCCTGTCGGGAAGATAAAGGGTTTGAAAGTTTGTCATCAGGCAAAGGCTTACTGGAATGAGGAACTCATAGAGCATAAGGACCCTGCCGGTAACCCATACTATTGGTTGAGCGGGGTTTATAATTGTTTGGATTCTTCACCGGATGCGGATTACAGAGCTTTGGAAAATTCGTATGGAAGCATTGTTCCCATGCAGGTGGACTTCACCGCTTATTCTGCCTTGGAGGAAATGAAAAAAAGGTTTGAGAATGTTGAAGAAAGATAATTCATACTTCGGAGCTGTGGTTTCGATATTGTCTGTCGCCGTTTCGTTCGGATTGCTTTGGGCAATATTGTATTGTATGGGTGCTTCGATAAACGATAACGCCAAAGTGTTTTTGTTTTCATTCGTTCCGGCAATACTGCTCTTGCGTTGGTACAGCAAGTTAAAGTATATGAAGACGGTGAAAGGACTGCTTACGGTATTGTTTTTCGGTTTCTGCATAATGTTGTACTATTTGTATGCAATAGGGTGTTTCTAAGGAATAATTCAAACGGTAAAATCTTGGAGAGATGAAATACTATATAATAGCGGGAGAAATGTCTGGTGATTTGCATGCTTCTTTTCTGATGAAAGAATTGAAGGAAAGAGATATGAATGCCGAATTCAGATTTTGGGGTGGGGACAAGATGATTGCCCAAGCGTCGCAAGAGTGTTTGGTAAAGCACATCAAAGATCTTGCTTTCATGGGCTTTGTTGAGGTTGTCGCTCATTTGAAAACAGTATTGGGCAATATATCTTTATGCAAGAAAGATATAAGGTCATGGAAACCCGATGCGGTCATTTTGGTGGATTATCCGGGTTTTAATCTTAGGATTGCAAAATTCGCACACAAGGCAGGAATGAAAGTTTACTACTATGTGTCTCCGCAGGTCTGGGCTTGGAAAAAACGACGTATCAAAACAATGAAGAAGGTTTTGAATAAGTTGTTTGTCATATTGCCTTTCGAAAAGCCTTTCTATGATAAGCATAATATGGATGTGGAGTATCCCGGAAATCCTCTGTTGGACGAGATAGCGGATTACATGAAAACACAAGACAAAAACAGTTTTCTTCAAGCAAACGGCTTGGGCAAGAAGCCTGTGATTGCGTTGCTTCCCGGCAGTCGAACTCAGGAAATAAAGAAAATGCTTCCGGTTCAACTGGATTTGGTGGAGAAGTACCCCGAATTTGATTTTGTGGTTGCAGGAGTGGGAACCCATTCACCGCAATTCTATGAGCAATACATGGAAAACCGCAATGTAAAACTAATCTATAATCAGACGTATCCTTTGCTTAACAGTGCTTACGCCGCTGTCGTAACTTCCGGAACGGCTACCTTGGAAGCCGCATTATTCAACCTGCCGGAGGTAGTATGCTACAAAGCCAACGCATTGTCTTTCTTAATCGGTAAATACCTTGCCAAAGTCAAATTTATCTCTTTGGTAAACCTTATACTTAATGCCCCTGTGGTTGTGGAGTTACTTCAAAAGGATTGGAACGAACAGTGCTTGGAGAAAGAGTTCCGGCGTATCAGTTTTGACGAGGATCACAGAATTCAAATGCAATACATGTTCGGCAAATTGCGAACGATATTAGGGAATGCAGGAGCGTCAGCCAATGTGGCTAAATATATTATCGGAGACTTGGAAAAATGATAAAAAGAATTTGTTTGGCAGTTATGATGCTGCTTTTTTGTGCAGGGCTGTCCGCACAAACTTTGAGGGTGAAAATATTCTCCCAACAGAAAATAAAGGAAACAATGTTCATTCCTTCTTTCGGTCGATATACATTGGATGTCGATGGAAAAACAGCGAAGCTAACGAGAACCTCAAAAGTCAAATTCAAAGAAAACTCCTCGCAAGTGGAAGTCGAAATCAACGATACTTTGTTTGCAAAAGGCAAAAAAGCCAAACTCATTGCGGAAGGACTGAAATGTTTCTTTCAAATCAAGCCTCTGAACCCTGCAATTCAAGAAAGACGATACGATGACGGTTTGGAAATATATCCCGACAAGAAAGGGGGATTGTCAATCATCAATACAGTCGAACAAGAGAACTATATAGCCGGAGTTGTCCAATCCGAAACGTGGGGAGCGACGAAGAACATAGACTTTTTCAAGGTTCAAGCCATTTGCTGCAGGAATTATCTGTTCAGGAATATGAACAAACATTCTACCGAAGGCTTTAATCTTTGCGATGACGTGCATTGTCAGGCATATAAGACCAGAGCCAATCAACCGGAAGTAACGGAGGGAGCATACAAAAGCAAAGGCGAAATAATAGTCGATGAAAATGGTGAAATGATTGAAACCCTCTTTTATTCCAATTCGGGAGGACAAACAGCCAATGCCGCAGATGTTTGGGGAAAACATATTCCCTATTTGGTATCCGTAACGGACAGTTTTTCGATAGGCTGCAAGAACTATACATGGGAGAAGTTCATAAAGTTGAAGACGTGGAAGAATTACTTCAAAAGCAAAGGAATAAATGTCAAAGACGCTTCGGTTAAACAGGAACTCATATCTTTTTCCCAGAAAGATGGCAGAAAAAAAGACATGCTCGGCATTCCTTTGACTCAAATAAGAAAAGACTTCAACTTGAAGTCCACATATTTTGACGTACAGGAGTGGGGAAGCGAGGTAAAGCTGAGCGGAAAAGGCTATGGACACGGAGTGGGAATGAGTCAGGAGGGGGCGATAAACATGTGCGAACAAGGCTATGAGTATTGGCAGGTTATAGAACACTATTTCAAAGGAGCAAAGGTGGTAAAAAAGGAAAACACCTCACAAGTCGAGTAATTCAGCCTTTCGATATGCGAAAAAAGACTACCTTTGCCACTTCGAATAAAAATATATGTGATATGAAATTAAAGAGTTTACTGTTTGCATGCACCTTGTGCATAGGAGCCGTTACCATGATGGCACAAGAAAAAATAGAATGGCTGACCATAGAGCAAGCCCAAGAACAATCCAAAAAAGATGGAGATAATGCGAAAAAATATTTCGTCGATTGCTACACGGATTGGTGCGGTTGGTGCAAACGAATGGACAGGGATACTTTCTCGGATACCTTGATTGCCAAGATACTCAACTATTATTACTACCCGGTTAAGTTCAATGCCGAAGGCAGGGAGAAGGTTAATCTCAACGGAAAGGTTTATGAAAATACCAGTAAGACGGTCGGTAGGGGAGGAGTACACTCTCTGGCTTACTATCTTCTGAATAACAGATTGTCTTATCCTTCGTTCTCGATTATGGACAAAGATTGCAAGGTTCTTATCGCTTTTCCGGGTTATCATGAAGCAAAAGAGTTCGAGTTGTTTCTCGTTTTCATGGGCGAGTTCTATGATAAAATGAACTTTGAGACTTTCTCCAAGGATTACGAGAGCAAATACAGGCAAGATATTCTCAGAAAAATAAACGCAAAAAAGAAATAACCTCATGACAAGACAGGAAGAGATATGCAACCTGATGAAAGACAATATCGTCCTTGCGGTTGGTTGTACGGAGCCGGTAGCTGTGGCTTTGGCTGTTGCAAAAGCAAAGGAACTTTTGGGTGAAGAGGTTGAGAAAGTCGAGTTGTCCCTTTCCAAAAACATCATAAAAAACGCAATGGGTGTGGGAATCCCAGGCACAGGAATGATAGGTCTGCCGATAGCCGTGGCTTTGGGTGTCGTTTGTGGGCATAGTTGCAAGGAGTTGCAGGTTTTGGAAGACGCAAAGGACAATTTGGATAAAGCGAAAAACTGGTTGGCTACTCATAAAATAGAGATGAAGAACAAGGATACGGACGAAAAACTTTACATCGAATGCTGTTGTCATGGCAAAACGTCCGTTTCCAAAGCCGTTATCGCAAAAAATCATACGAATTTCGTCCTTTTGCAGAAAGATGACAATATTTTGCCTTGCAACAATGGAGGAAAAAGTTGCAATACTGCAAAAGCAGACACTTCTCAAACCGCTGCCACACTTTCCATCAAAGAAATATACGACTATGCCACACAGACCGAACTTTCTTTCCTTGAATGGATATACGATATGGTCGAAGTAAATTTGAAAATTTCCCAAGAAGGCTTGCAAGGAAACTACGGGCTGAGAATAGGTAAAAGTCTCATGGCAGACGGAGACCTTAACATAAGAAAGAAAGTCATTGCTGCCGCATGCTCTGCCTCGGACGCAAGAATGGATGGGGCTACACTGCCTGTTTACAGCAATTCCGGCAGCGGCAATCAGGGAATAACATGCAGTGTTCCTGTTGCCAAGTACGCAGAAGCCTTGGGCAAAACCAAAGAAGACCTCATCAGGGCTCTCACCCTCTCAAACCTTGTATCCATTTACATCAAAAACAAAATAGGACGTCTTTCTGCTCTTTGCGGCATAGTTAATGCCTCCATGGGAGTAGGCTCTGCTTTTGTTTATCTCAAAGGAGGCTCGCTTACGCAGATATGTTACGCAATCCGAAATATGATAAACACGATAACAGGCATGGTTTGTGATGGAGCGAAGCCGAGTTGCTCGTTAAAGATGTCCGCAGGACTGAACTCCGCATTCGATTCTGCTCTGTTGGCAATGAACAATATTGTGGTCAATCAAACAGACGGCATTGCGGAACAAAACATCGACCATTCGATAGAGAACCTCGGTAAAATAGGACGCTTCGGCATGGATAAGATGGACGAACTCGTTTTGGATATCATGCTTGACAAAAACTCGTAAGTTCGATTCATAAATGCGACTGTTGAAGAATGGTATCGGTGCTATCGGCTTGATGAAAGTTTCTCCACTTGTGGAAAATTCAGTTTGCAGAAACAAATTAAAGATTAGTCTTTGTTGCGACTCAATCTTCCGAGGATAAATCTGTAAGCATAAAAGATAATCAACCCGAGGGCAATGCCGAGCAAAGAACCGCAAATAACGTCTCCCGGATAGTGAACTCCGCAATAAACACGTGAATATATCGTCAGCAATGACCATAGGGATAGTATCAGAATAAGGATTTTTCTTTTCTTTTTCTCTGCCACAAGAGCAAAAACCGTCGAAAGGCAGAACACATTCGCCGCATGAGACGAGACAAAGCCATATAAACCGCCTTTGCTGTCGTATATCAATCCAAAATCACGCAATTTGACCAAATGAACATTTTCCAAAGCATGCGACGGACGAAGTCTCTGTACAACGTCCTTGAAGCATACGACGGACAAACGGTCTGCCAACAAAAAGCATAAAGCCACCAATATCAGCAATACCCAAAAACGACTTTTGAATTGTGTGAACGAAAGCCACAATATAAGGCTTATAAGAACCACACCGAAGAAAAAGTGAGATGAAATAACGGCAAAGAACCAATCGAAGAAGCTGCTTCTTGCTCCGTTTATGGCATAAAACAACTCCGTGTCAAGTGCCGTTATCTCATTCATCGCCGTAATTGTTGTCGTTGAGTGTTGCCCACAGCATATCTTTAAGTTGCTGTATGTTTTTTCCGCTTACGGAGGAAATGAATATACTTTTGACACCTTTCGGAAGCGTTTTCTTCATCTGTTCCGTCATTTCATCATCGAGCATGTCGCATTTCGTTATTGCCAGAATGCAGTCTTTATGCAACAATTCGCTGTTGTAATTTCCCAATTCGGTCAACAGAATATCGTATTCCTTTGCCACATCGTCCGTATCGCATGGAATCATGAACAACAAGGCGGAATTTCTCTCTATATGCCGCAAGAAGCGATACCCCAAGCCCTTGCCTTCCGATGCTCCTTCGATAATTCCCGGTATATCCGCCATTATGAACGACCTGTCGTCCCGATAAGATACCATTCCGAGATTAGGCACAAGCGTTGTGAAAGGATAGTCCGCTATCTCCGGCTTTGCCGCCGATACGACACTCAACAAAGTGCTTTTTCCGGCATTCGGGAAACCGACCAAACCCACATCGGCAAGTATCTTCAACTCTATCACCTTCCAAGCCTCGATGCCTTCCTCCCCGGGCTGGGCATATCGCGGTGTGCGATTGGTCGGAGACTTGAAATGGTCGTTACCGAGACCGCCTCTGCCACCTTTGGCTATTATTTCCATTTGTCCGTCCGCCGTTATCTCGCAATCGATTTCTCCTGTCTCAAAGTCCTTGCATACCGTTCCCAAGGGAACATCTACGATTATATCGCTGCCGTTCTTTCCGTGCAGACGGTTTTCCCCGCCGTTGCCTCCTGCCTCCGCAATCAGGTGCTTGGTATATTTCAAATGGAGCAGTGTCCAGAATTGTTTGTTGCCCCTCAATATTATATGACCTCCCCTTCCGCCGTCTCCGCCATCGGGTCCACCTTTCGCATTTCCCTTTGTCCTCAAAAGGTGAGCCGAACCGGCTCCACCCTTGCCGGAGCGTACGCATATCTTTACGTAATCGACAAAATTAGATGCCATATTCCTATTTTCTACTTATTCAATTTGTCAATCTCCTTCGACAAACGTTCAAACACCTCTTCAACAGTTCCCATGCCTACAACAGGGTGAAACGTTCCCTCTTTCTGATAGAAATCTGCCACAGGTCTTGTCTTAGCCTCGTATTCCTTGAATCTGTTCTGAATGACCTCTTCATTGTCATCGGCTCTGCCTTCTATGGCTGCTCTCTTCAACATTCTGCCTATAAGTTCCTCTCTCGGCACATCGAGACTTAACACTACGGAAAGCTCTCTATTGTTATGCTTCAACAGCTTTTCCAAACTCTCAGCCTGTTTAACCGTTCTCGGAAAACCATCGAACAAAATCCCTTTGCCTTTCGCCTGTTCTATGGCATGCTCTATGATTTCTATAATCAACTCATCGCTCACCAATTCGCCCCTGTTGATTATATCCTTGGCCAGCAAACCCAATTCGGTTCCCTCTGCCATTTCTTTTCTCAATATATCACCCGTGGAGATATACGCCAAATTGTATTTCTTTACCAATTCTCTCGATTGAGTGCCTTTACCCGCTCCGGGGGCACCGAATAGTATAATGTTCAACATTATTGATTGTGTGTTTTATTTTCTTTTCGTTGATATATTCCGCCCAAAGTTCTGCCCTGTTCGTTCAAATCCAATCCGTAACCGACTATGAAATCATTGTCGATGGCTTTCCCCACGTATTTAACCTCGTAATTGCCTCGGAAATTGGCAGGTTTGAAAGTAAATGTGCATATTTCGCATGAACGAACACGTCTTTTCTTCATCTCCTTCATCAATTCACCCATCGTGAACCCGCTATCGACTATATCTTCCACAATGATGACATCCTTTCCCTCCACTTCATCCGTAAGACCCATGATTTCTTTAAGTTCGCCACTGCTCTCCATTCCCCGATACGAAGAATATCTGATGAAGCACACCCTGTGCAAGCCTTTGATTTTGCGAAGCAAATCCGCAGCAAACATAAACGCTCCGTTCAACATGACGACGAACATGATTTCCCTGCCTGCGTAGTCCGCATTTATGCGTTCCGCCACATCTGAAACCACCTTGTCTATCTCCGAAGCCGACAATACCTGCCCGAAACGTATGCCCTCTATCTCAATCTCCTTATCAATCATTGTAATGCAAAGGTATGAATAATTCTCCGAATACTGCGTAAAAACCTTATAAAGCCTGCCTGTCATGCAGTTAGCATTCCGTAAAACCAATTCTGGCAGCAGAATACGAGCCTACGCTTGCAGCAAACCGCCGGTAAGACGCACCGAATTATTCCCATCTTTCGGAATACGCTTATTTCCATTTCCTTTTACGCTGTTTCGTTCCAGAAATCCAAAATGCCGAAAGAATTTCACGAAACGCCGATTGACGAAATTCTTTCGGCGTTTTGGATTTCTGAAACGGTGTTTGAGACGGAGACTTATGGCAAGGTGCTTTTTCAATATTGCGAATGGTATTTATATTGCGGACTTTCAACCGAGTAAAAGAAAATAATACTACATGCAATCGCACAAAACAAATACGATTTTCAAGAGACCTGAGTTCAATTCATGGCAACGGCTTTATAAAGTGGGATTGTAGTGGTTATAAAAGCCTGCTTCGAGTTCACATGGCCATGTCTGGAAGATGTATTGTCGTGAAAGAGACTATCAGAAGGTAGAGTCCGAAAAGTATGAGTATGCTTCCCACAACCCGATTGATTATCGTGATTACGTTATCGGTCATGAAGCGTTTCAATTCCGTTGCTATGGCACATTTTATGATGTCCATGGCAAATACGGTCAGCAGAATGCAGATGAGAAACGTTATTTGCTCGCTGCGTTTATCGTAGCTCATCGTAACGTTTATGGGTATGAGCCAGAAAATCCACACTCCCGGATTCGCTATGTTGAAGATGAAACCTTTGAGAATATACTTTAGTTGAAATTTGCTGACGGTTTCTATCTTGCGTTTCGGTTGGGTGATGTGTCGCCTCGTTGCAGTGTAGATGCCGAAACAGATTATGATGATACCGCCTATAAATCCGATGAGTTTTTGTGCCTTGTCGGAAGCGAATAAGGAGCTTACGCCGAACCATGCTATGAATACCATGGAAATATCCGACAGAGAGACGCCCATGGCAAGGTGAGCTCCGCTGCGAAATCCCTTTGTTATGCTTGTTTGAATGAGGGAAAAGAAAGCAGGTCCGACCATAAAAGAAAGTGTCAGACCGAATAGTATCCCTTGTGTAATGACATTAAAACTCACCATTTGAAAGCCCCCGCACAATAAAACGGTTGCAAAGGTAGCAATAAAACGGTTATTCCCTACTTCTTTTTACCGAAATTCTTCGATACAAGGCATGAAGAAATAAAGACAAGGACCGTATCTTTATCGGTTAGAAAGGATCGGCTCTCTATCGCTTTTGGTAAAAGGGATTATGGTTTTGTGGGATATAGAGTGGTCGAATTACGGATTCTACTTGTAATCCAATACACGGATTTCTATTCTCCTGTCCTCCATGGCTTCTTTAGTGTATATGCTGCGACGTTTCTCTTCAAGAATTTCGGGATTTTCGCTGCGACTTTCCGATTTGCCTATTGCCAAACGTTCTATTTTTATTCTAGGATTGCCGTTTTTGTCCGTTGCTTGGAAGTATTCCCGCATTGCCCCATCGTTCCAATTTTTGAAATAGTTTTCAAGGCTGGAAATCCGCCTTTGAGACAGTCTGTAATTGTAGTCTTCGTTATATAATGCGGAGGCATAGCCGGCAACTTGCAGCCTTATGTTTTTGCCTTCTTTGATTTTGTCGTACATGAATCCGGCAAGCAGGTTCAATTTCTTCATTCCTGTATCCAGTTTTTTTGAAAAGAACTCTTCCGTTTGACTGATTGCCACATCTTCAAGACTGTCGGAACGACCGTAGGAGGCTCTTGCTTTGTAGAGGTTGCTTAATGCACGATAGGATTTATAGCATTGTTCGTAATCCATGGTCGTTATGCTGTCAGTCGTATTGGGATTAGGTTCGTCATTGTGAAAGTATAGTGCTATCGGAAGGTCGAATGCAGGGTTGAAGGCTTCTTTCTCTTTTACTTGTTGTATTGTGGCGACTTCGGGCAACTGTTTGTCCCAACGATAAAGGTCGTTGCAGCAGGTCTTATTGCCGGAAGTATTGTCTGTTTTCCGATTGGAAGTGAAATATCCTCTTTCCCCGCTTTCGGAAACAAAAGGGTATAAATCGTTCGCCGGTGAGTTCACAGGGGTAAGAAGATTTTCCGGTGTCGTCCACCTTTGCAACCAACCCTCACTGCGGAAAATATCGAAGCCTCCGAAGCCGAAATGTTTGTCGGAGGAGAAATACAATGTTTGTTCGTCATCGCAATAATGCGGAGTAACTTCATCGCCGCTTGTGTTTATGGTCGAACCGAGATTTACGGGAACAGGCATTTCGCTTGTCAAGTCTATGTACCATATATCGAAGCCTCCGAAACCTCCTGCCCTGTTGCTGGAAAAGTACATCAAGGTTTTGCCGTCGTCTTCGTTTCTTGCCACCACGGGACAAAGGCTTGAGGATTTTTTATCGTAGAGCGGCTCGAACGGTTTTGCTTTCGTCCACTTGTCGTTCTTCTTTACGGTGTACCATATTTGGCAATTTTCCTTGTCATTCTTTGTCGTGCAACGATTGAACCATATTGTTTGAGACACTGTATCGAAAAAGAAATTGGAGGAATTGGTTTTCTTTTTATTCACTTCGGGTATATCCAGTTCACGTGCAGGAGTATAAAAATCCTCATCTATGAAAGAGAGAAAGATTTTGTTATACACATCGGAGTAATAGGTGTTCCCACGGTCGTGAACTTCCTTATAAACAGGCGATGTGAAGAAAAGTACACTGTCATTCAAAATAAAGCTGCCGGATTGTGAGAAAGAATCGTTCACGTTGCCTCCGAGATTGGTTATAAGAGTGTTTTCATCCGGTGTCTCATTGTCGAATATCCATCTTATGTTTTCGAGTTCGTGCTTGCATTGCTTCCTTATCTTTATGTCGCCGCAATCAAGAAGACAGGTGTTGAGAAAATGTTGTGCCTGTATGAGGTTGCCGTTGGATTTCGCCACTTGGGCAAGGTTGAGGTACAACATCGGAAAAACTTCATTGATATTCAATGTATCGTTCTCAATAAGTACTTTCTGATACCAATATTCGGCTTTGTCGTAGTCTTTCAGCATTCGACAAGCCTCCCCGCATTTATACATGAGGGACAGAGGCTTGATAAGGAAACGTCGCCCTATGGTGTAATATTCCAATGCCTCGGAGTAGTTTCCCTTGGAAAATGCTTTGTCTCCTTTTTTCTCGTAACTCGATGCGTACTTCTCTTGCGAGAATGAACTTGTGAAGCAAAGCGAAAGAAGAACTGTAGCGATGATACTTTTCAAAATGTTGGACATGGTATTGTTTTAATTTGTTTTTTTTGCTTGAATGTGTCTAATTCGTAGGAAACCCACAACTCCAAGGCTCCGTATGTATGCGAGACTTTGCTTAAAGATGAAATGTTTACATCGTAGGACAAGCCGACATTGAGTGCGGAACGTCGGTATCGCAAAGTCAATACGAGAGCATCGAATGTGCGGAAGAATAATCCCGTTGCGATGTACTCGTTATCGAACATCGTCATGGACAAATCGTATATGAATTCACCGCCTGCAAGTATTTCCGTATTGTCATTCTGATAGGAATAACGAGCCATAAGATTGACGGAGCTTTGTTGCGATGTGGTAAAAAGATATGTGAGGTATGTTGTATAGCGTCTTGCCAATTTGATGTCGCTGTTGTCATAGAAAGAATAGACAGGACTGTTCAGATGAGCGATGGCAAAACCTGCCGAAAGGTGTCCGTCTTCTTTCGGACTTATCTGCCAATGTATACCGATACATACGTCGAATGCCGTTGTTTTCGACAGATAGATTCCTTCCTTATCCGATGGCGAAAGTCCGAAATCGGCTTTTGCCACATCGTACGACCATGAGGTGTTCTGCATGTTTATGCCGAGTGCGATAAAATGGTTGTTCCTCCTCGACAACATTTTATTGTATGCCATGGAAAGGAAGAGTTGCCGTTGTCCGAAGCCCAAGGCTCCGGCTGCATCTTTCAAAAAACCGCAACCCAGGCCGAAAGATTGTTTATATCGTGAGGAAGAAAACAGTTTTGCTTCCGCTGAGATAAGCATGGTGTTGTATCCTCTGCCGGAAACGGTCTGCCATTGATTTCTGTAAGCGGCTCCCACTTTGAAATCGGAAGAAAAAAATGCTGTTTTAGCAGGATTGAGATACATATCGCCGACCATGAATGATGAAAAGTGAACATCTTGTGCAGAAAGGCTTATGCACAAAAAGAAAAGCATACAAGTAAAGATGGCTTTGCAAATGTTCACCTCATGGATTTTGTTGATTTTACTTTTCTTCCTTATAAGATTTTGCCAAGTCTTGCAATGCTTCGTTTTCGAGACGGTAAACCGTCCACTCGCTCAAAGGCTTTGCTCCCATTGCTTCATAAAAATCTATGCTCGGCTTATTCCAATCCAGTACTATCCACTCGAAACGCGGGCAGTTGTGCTTTACGGCTTGTGAGGCGAGGTAGGAGAGAAGTAGCTTGCCGAAGCCTTTGCCTCTGTGCGAGGGTTGAACATACAAGTCCTCGAGATAAAGCCCTGCTTTGCCTCTCCATGTGGAGAAATTGAAGAAATAGAGTGCGAATCCTATGCTTTCACCGTTTTCTTCCACAAATACGACATTAGCCTGCTTCTTATCGAAGATTGATTCTTCCAAAATCTCAACGTTTGCCTCCACTGCGTCCGGTTCTTTCTCGTATTCTGCCAATTCTTGTATGAATTGCAATATCTTCGTGCAGTCTTCTCTTCGTGCTTGTCTTATCGTAGCCATATCATTCGCCTTATTTCAATTTCATCTTTATGGTTGAAGCGTCTTTTTCTATCAATTCCTTTATTTTCATCAGTCCGTCCTGCAATGCAAGCGTCGCCGCACGTCTTTGGAACTCGTAATAACCATTGTAAAACGCCATATACTGTTTGGAATAGCCTCGTTCGTTGAATTTCGCCACAAGATTATTCCGCGTATCGTATATTTCGACAATCACTTCCAGCTCTGTCTCGTTTGCACAAAGAGGCATGCCGAAAACATTAAGCACTCCGAACGTGAAACCGCTAAGCCATGACCATTTGTAATTGTTCTTGTTGTAGATGTCTCCTGCCCTGATGATGATGTTACCCTTTTTGCGGGTTGTCATGTCGCATATATTATCGCTCACTTCCGTCACGAAGACATCGGCTGCGTCTTGTATTCTTTTTTCTGCCGTATAGAGTTTCGTTTTGGCGGTTATTTCGTAAACGCCTTTGCCGTAAGGGGTTTCTGTAAGTCCGTAAGGAGTTTTCAAATCGTCTGAAACCTTAACGGAATATGAACTTGCACCGTAAGCATTCTCAAAGGAAGGTTGGTCTATCCAACATGTGAGTTTCGGTAGCAGGCTCGCATTCCTGTAATCCGGTTGAAACAAATCCTTTTCCAAGGATTTGCAACCGCAAAAACCCGCAATGACAAATATTGCAAGCAGTATTCTTATCGTTCTGTTTTGATTTCGATATTTTCTCATACTATATATGATTTATGTTCGTGGTCGATGATTTCAATGGTTTCTTCTGTTATTTCGTTGATGTACCGCTCGTCGAATTTTCTTCCCACTCTTATGTAGTTTTCTGTGAAGCCGTACATCATTCCGTCTTCGTTGTCTGCTTCCCAAAGGACGTTTGCTTTTCTGCCTTTGTTTGCTCGATAGAATGCCTCTTTCTTTCGGTCGGATAGTTCTTGCAATTCCATGCTTCGTCTGTGCCGTTCGTTCATGGGAACACTTTCCGGCATGCCTGCCGCCGGTGTTCCGGGGCGTTCGGAGTAGGTAAAGACGTGCAATGCTGCCAAAGGAAGAGAGGCAATGAAAGCTTTCGCTTCCGCAAAGTCCTCTGCCGTTTCATGCGGAAAGCCTACTATCACATCGGCTGCAATAAAGGCATGCGGCATGCGGCTGTTTATGTAATTTACCCTTTCTGCGAACAATTCCCTGTCGTATTTGCGTTTCATCAGGTGCAGTATTTTGTTGCTGCCTGCCTGTAACGGTATATGGAAATGAGGGAGAAACTTTTTGGAAGCGGCACAAAAATCCACCGCTTCTTCCGTTATGAGATTTGGCTCTATGCTTGAAATTCTGTAACGCTCTATTCCCTCTATTTTATCCAATTCCCGAATGAGTTCAAGGAATGTTTCTCCGCTTTGTTTGCCGAACTCGCCAATGTTTACGCCTGTCAGCACGACTTCTTTCTTTCCTTGTTTTGCCAATTCTTCGGCACAAGCCACCGTACTTGCAATATCACCGCTTCTGCTTCTGCCTCGCGAATAGGGAATGACACAATAGGTGCAGAAATAGTCGCATCCGTCCTGTATTTTGAGAAACGAACGTGTGCGATCGGAAGAAGAATATGATGGATAAAAGGAATGCAGACGGCTTATGTCGCATACGTGATTTTCCACAGCCGTGTTCTTCTTGTGGTTTTCCACAAGGTCTATCAGTTTCCTTTTGTCATCGTTTCCGAGTATTATATCCACGCCCTCGATTTTCGCTATCTCCTTATCTTTCAGTTGAGACATGCAACCGATAACGGCAACTATTGCTTCCGGATTGAGTTTGTTCGCCTGTCTTATGGCATTACGGCACTTCTTTTCCGCAACCTGAGTTACGGTGCAAGTGTTTATGACATATACATCTGCCTTTTCTTTGAATGCAACCTGCGTATAGCCTCTTTCCGCAAAGCCTCCGGCAAGGAAAGAACTCTCTGCAAAATTCAGTTTGCAACCCAAAGTGTGAAAGGCTATTGTTTTCATCTTATGCTTCTTCGTTTTGGTTCAACAAGTCTGCGAATTGCTGTTCATTTATCATTTTAATGTTCAGTTCTTCTGCTTTTTTTCGTTTTTGCGGTCCCATATTGTCCCCGCAAACCACATAATCGACTTTGGAAGATATGCTTCCGACGACACGCCCTGCGTTTTCTTCAATCAGGCTCTTCAATTCCTCTCGTGAGAAAGAAGAGAATGTGCCGCTTATCACAAAACTGAGACCTTGCAAAGCGTTTCTGCCGCTTTTCTCCTTTACTTCAAAACACAAGCCCCGTTCTTTCAATCTTTCAATCAAGGCAATGTTCTCGGGATTTGCAAACCAGCCCGCAACGCTTCTTGCAACGCTCTCACCCACATCGTCTATTTCCACGAGTTGTTCGTAGCTTGCGTTCGCCAGATTGTCTATTGTCTTATTGTATTGTGCGAGTTTCTTGGCTGTAACCTCGCCGACGTATCTTATTCCCAAAGCATACAACACTCTTTCAAATTCCACGCTCTTGGATTGTTCGATTGCACGAATGATGTTGGCTGCTCCTTTCTCGCGAATGGTCGCCTTATTATCTTCCCTGCCCGATGTGATACCTATCAAATCGCTTTCCGTCAAATCATACAAGGAAGCGAAATCCTCCACAAGTCCTTCGTCCAATATGGCTTTCATTTTCTCCCCGCCCAAATACTCTATGTTCATGGCCTTTTTGGATATGAAATGTTGGAAACGACCGAGTATTTGAGGAGGACAGTGGTTGTAATTCGGACAATAGTGAGCCGCTTCACCCTCCTGCCGTATGAGCTTTGCTCCACATACGGGACAGTTTTCGATGAAGTGTATAGGTTTATGTATGGAAACCTCTTGATTTTCAGTCTCTGAGAAAGTGTCCGATAAAACGGCGTTTTGTGTATCCTGAAACGGCGTTTTGTCAAATTCTTTTGGCGTATTATTTTCGTCTGTTTTTGTTTCGATTTTTCCGACTATCTTAGGGATTATCTCTCCACCTTTTTCGATGATGACCGTATCGCCTTCGCATAAGCCGAGTTTTGCAATAAAATCGGCATTATGTACACTCGCTCTCTTCACGGTGGTGCCTCCGAGCCACACGGGTTCGAAAACCGCAACCGGAGTAACGACACCCGTTCTTCCGACCTGATACTCCAAGGTCAAAAGGCGGCTTTGAGCCTGTTCTGCCTTGAATTTGAAAGCCGTAGCCCAACGGGGGCTTTTCGTGGTGTTGCCGAGTTTGTTCCAAAGCGAGACTTTGTTGAGTTTTATTACTATGCCGTCAATGTCGAAAGGCAGGTTGTCGCGTTCGATGTCCCATTCATCGATGAAACTCATTATTTCATCAATGTTTCTTGCCAAAGCCATGTAGCGAGGCACATTGAAACCCCAACTCTTTGCTGCTTTCAATCTCTCGTAATGGGTTTCCATTTCGTCCAAATCATCTCCCATAAGAAAATAAAGGAAACATTCCAATTTTCTCTTGGCGACCTCTTTCGTATCGAGGAGCTTTATGCTCCCGGAAGCTGCATTGCGAGGATTGGCAAAAGGTTCTTCGCCGTTCTCGATTCTTTGTTTGTTGAATTTTTCGAAAGCCTCATGCGGATAAATCACCTCGCCCCTGATTTCAAACCTCTCCGGAATATTCTCTCCGTATATTTCCAAAGGCACTGTCTTTATCGTGCGGATATTATCGCTCACATCATCGCCCTGAACTCCGTCTCCACGTGTCAAAGCCCTCATGAACTTCCCGTTTTCATAAAGAAGGCTTATCGCAACTCCGTCATATTTCAATTCACATACCCATTCCAATTCCTTCTCTTCGGGTAAGGCCTTCTCGGCTCTTGCAACAAAATCGCTTATCTCCTCTCTCGAATAAGTATTCGAGAGAGACAGCATGGGAAATTCATGCTTCCCTTGAATAAAATTCTTGTTTACCTGACCGCCTACGCGTTTGGTGGGAGAATTCGGGCTTTGCAACTCGGGAAATTCCTTTTCCAAATCCTCCAATTCCCGCATCAGTGCATCGAACTCGCTATCCGACACTGTCGGAGCGTCCGATACATAATATTCATACGTATAACGGTTGAGCAGTTCCCTCAACCGTTCCACTCGTTCCTTTGCCTCATTAAAGCGTAGGCTCGTCATCTTTTTGTAATTCCTTCGTTATGTCTTCGTCAACGATATTATCACGTCTTGCACTGCGTAAAGTGTTTGCCGACAAGGCATCGTATTCGCGTCTGTTGCGGATTATATCCAATGCAAGGAAGACAGCATTTCGGAAACTTTGTGCGGAAGCTATGTTCTTGCCTGCAATCTCGTATGCCGTGCCGTGAGCAGGCGATGTTCTGACGAATGGCAATCCGGCAGTGAAGTTCACTCCCTCGGTGAAGCTCATCAACTTGAAAGGGATAAGTCCTTGGTCATGATATAACGCCATGACACCGTCGAAATCTCTCATGGAACCATTGCCGAAAAAGCCGTCTGCAGGATAAGGACCGAAAGCCAATATGCCGTTATCGAAAGCCTCTCTTATCGCAGGGGCGACTATGCTGTCGTCTTCCGTACCTATGAGACCTCTATCGCCTGCGTGAGGATTTAATGCCAAAACCGCAATTTTCGGCATGCGGATTCCGAAATCCCTCTTCAAAGAAGTGTCCATAACTCTCAGTTTTCGGAGAATAAGTTCTTTTGTTATGACTTTTGGAACCTGTGCAAGAGGCAGGTGATTGGTCATTATACCGATATGAATGTCATGACAAGTCATTATCATCAAACTTTCCTCCGCCCCGAACTTCTTTGTAAGGTATTCGGTGTGTCCCGGAAAATTGAAAGTCTCGCTTTGAATATTCTTTTTGTTGATAGGGTTGGTAACGATTGCGTCAAGCTTCCCGTTCATCAGGTCATGGCATGCGTAGTCAAGGCTCATCGCTGCCAATTTGCCGCCAATCTCCGTAGGTTGTCCTATATCTATTTTGACTTCTTCCTGAATGATGTTAAGGATATTGAACTTATGTGGCTCGGCTTGCTCCGCCGAACGCACGTTAACGAAAGGAAAATCATTTGCGTTTATCAATTTCTTGTGGTAAGATGCCACTTTGGAAGAACCGTAAAGCACAGGAGTGCAACCTTCCAACATTCTGCTGTCGGAAAAGCATTTGAGCAAAACCTCGTAGCCTATTCCGTTAATATCTCCTTGCGAAATACCGAGACGAATGGTGCTTTCATCTTTTTCTCTTCTCGGTCTGAATGCAGGTCTTCTCGTATTGTTTGTTTCTGCCATAATTACGATTTTATTTTTTGCTATTGCTTGCAAGCGTTTCCAAGAAATCGACAATCAGTCTTACGCCGTATCCGCTCGCACCTTTGCCTGTGTAATCTCTTTTCTTGTCGAACATAGCCACACCGGCTATATCCAAATGTATATAAGAGTAATCCGTAAAGTGAGCGAGGAACTTGCCGGCTGTAATCATACCTGCCTCCGCCGCTCCGCAGTTTTTGATGTCTGCAATGTCGGATTTAATCAACTCATCGTATTCTTCCCAGAACGGAAACTCTGCTATACGTTCGTAAACCGTTTCTCCGCTTTGTTTGAGTAAAGACATGTATTGCTCGGCTTTTTGCTGAACGGAAGCGATTCCGAAAGAGCCGATTGCTCTTGCTGCCGCACCGGTCAAAGTCGCCGCATCGACAACCAATTCCGGAGAAAGTCCTTTGGCATACGCCAAAGCGTCTGCAAGAATCATTCTTCCCTCGGCATCGGTATTGACTACTTCCACGTTCGTTCCGTCGTACATATTGATAATATCCCCGCTTGCGTATGCATTTCCGCAAGGACGGTTATCCGTTGCAGGAAACAAACCTATGATGTTTACAGGCAATCCGAGACAAGCAACAGCGTAAATGGCAGATGCCATCATTGCTGCTCCCGCCATGTCTTCCTTCATATCGTTCATGTAATCGCCGGGCTTCAAATTCAAACCTCCCGTATCGTAAACCAAGCCTTTGCCGACCAAAACAATGGGTTGCGAATTTACCGCATCGTTCGGATTGTACCGCATTATGGTAAACGTCGGCGGATCTACGCTTCCTTTGTTCACTGCAAGCAATCCGCCCATTTTCTCTTTTTCTATTCTATCCTTATGCCATACCTCCACATCTATTCCTGCCTCATGAGACATGTTTACGAAAGCTGCAGCCAAGCCCTCGGCGTTCAAACTGCAATAAGGCTCGTTGACCAAGTCTTTACACTTCTCCACAGCTCCGGCAATTATCGACAGACGTTCGATATCCTGCATTTCCACTTCCGGATTTATCACGCTTAATTTATCGAAAGGGTGTATCAATCTTTTCGGATCGGTCTTGTACGAATCGAAAGTGTAGCTTGCCAATAGCATTCCTTCAACAAAACCCAATACTTCCTCTTTCGACAGATTGCTTACGAACTGTAAGTGTTTTATGTATTCGTTATCGCAAAAGTCCAAAAGCTTTCCGCCTAATTTTCTGAGCTTTTCAACTTGCTTATATGCAGTATCGCATTCATCTACTATCGCAACAATTTCCCAATGCGTCAATTTGTTAAATGCAAAGAAAGTTCTGCTGTTCTCTTTCGCTTCTCTGTTTACGAAATTCAACAAATCGTCCGACAATATCTTCGATTCGACTTGCGTCTGCCCGCATCTCTTCAATACGAATAAAGAAGACACCTCGGGTTTCAGGCTTTTCAATCTGTCTATGCTTATCATAACCCTCCAAATTAGTTGAGCAAAGGTACGAAATAAAACCAAAATAACTATCTTTGCAGAACTAAAAAACAGCAACATGAATAGGAAAGTTGTTACTCTTACATTCATTCTCTGCTTATGCAGTATCATTTGTTCAGCCGATAATAATCCGATAAAGAAACGCAAAGGTAGAGAGCATTATGTGAAAGAACAAATGTCGAACATGAGTTTGCGAGAAATGATAGGGCAACTTATCATGATAGGGTGCGACAGCGACATGTCTCCTGCCTATACAAGCAAAATATTGAAAGATATCGATTCCAACAAAGTCGGAGGTATTTGTTTTTTCAAGGGGAAAAGCGAGAATATTCCGCCATTGATAAAGAAATACAATGCCGTTTGCAAACTTCCGCTTTTAATTTCGATAGACGGAGAGTGGGGATTGGCAATGAGGTTGACCGATGTAACCCCTTTACCGAGAGCAATGACACTCGGAGCCTTGGAGGAAGAAGATTATAATTTGATTTATGAAATGGGAAGTCTCATTGCAAAACAATGCAAAGCCTTGGGCATACATATCAATTTCGCTCCCGATGCAGACATAAACCTTAATCCTGCAAATCCAGTGATAAACACTCGTTCTTTCGGGCAAGATCGTTATCGTGTTGCCTATATCGCCGAACAATATATACGAGGTATGCAGGACGAAGGAGTAATGGCTGTAATAAAACACTTTCCCGGACATGGTGATACCGAAACCGATTCTCACAAATCCCTTCCTACAATAAGTCATGACCGGAATTTCATAGACACTGTTGACATGTATCCTTTCCGATACAATATAAAACAAGGCGTTTGGGGAGTTATGGTCGGACATCTCGATGTCCCTGCAATGAATAAAGAGTACAATTATCCTGCATGTATAAACCCCGACATAATACAGGATTACCTGATAGAGGATTTAGGGTTCAAAGGTCTCGTATTTACAGATGCCATGAACATGAAGGGACTTACCAACGACTATCCCGACGGGCAGGCACAGGTTCTTGCGTTGAAAGCCGGCGTCGATGTATTGCTCATGCCCAACAACACGGAGCAAGCAATGAACGCAATACTTCAAGCCGTTGAGGCAGGAACTTTGTCTGAGAAAACGATACGGGAGAAATGTAAAAAAGTCTTACGTTGGAAATATGATATGGGAATATCGAACCCGACTAAAGACGCAACCGCACCAATCAAGGCATTGGAGACCCAAGCCAAGGAACTCAACCGACATATAGCCGATAATGTTCTCACCTTGTTGAAAAACGATGAGGAACTATTGCCATTACAAATATCGGACAGTACAAAACTCTCCATCGTTTTCCTTGACGACTTCAATTATCGCACTTTCGATACCACCATAAACTCATTCCATGCCGCAACGACCCATTCAATCAACAGCAAAACCACAGCTAAACAAACCGACAGCATATTGGCTTCACTGATGAACTCGGATATTATAATAACTCTTGCCTCCGGAGGCGTGAACCAAACAAAGAAAGAAAACTACGGCATATCGCAAAAGAAACTTGATGCAATCGCAAGAATTCAAGACTTGAACAAAAAGAATATTCTCGTATTGTTCGCCAATCCTTACGCTTTGGCAAGTCTGGATACCCTATGCGAATACAACAGTCTGGTGATGGCATATCAAAATACGGCGGATTTGCAACGCTCGGTTGCACAAGCCATATTCGGATACAGGTCATTCAAAGGTTTGGTTCCTGTAACGGGAAGTCCCAACTACCCTTGCCAATCCGGAATAGATAAAGAAGAGTCGCAAGGATACGAAGAAGTTGTCGAAGCCGGCATGAAAGTAGAGTGTTTTGAAAAAATAGACAGCATCATCAATGCCGGAATTTCGCAAAAGGCATATCCCGGAGCTCAGGTGTTGATTGCAAAAGACGGAAACATCGTTTTCAATCGGAATGCAGGCTTTCAAACGTACGACAATCAAACAAAGATAACCGATAACAGCATATACGACTTGGCTTCCCTCACAAAAGTCATGGCGACAACGCTTGCAGTCATGAAATTGTATGAAGAAGGAAAATTCTCTCTCGATAACAAACTTTCTTCCTACCTTCCATACTTGAAGCATTCCAAAAAATCGAAAATAACAATCAAGGAAGCCCTTGCACATACCGCAAGATTGAAGGCTTTTCTTCCTTTCTGGAAAGAATCATTGGAAAAAGCGAAACAAGACGAAACACTGTATGCATACGACAAATACGGCGACAGTGCTTATTTGCAGGTATGCGATGGTTTGTTCATCAAGAAGTCATATAAAGATGAAATCAGAAAACAAATAGTATCCTCTCCTCTCGGAGACAAACACAAATATGTTTACAGCGATTTGGGATTTATTCTGCTTGGCGATTTGGTCGAACAAATAAGCGGGAAAACCCTCGATACCTATCTTCAAGAAACATTCTACGAACCTTTGGGCTTGACAAACACATATTTCAATCCGCTTTCTCACGGCATGAACAAAGAGAATATCGTTCCGACCTTGGAAGCCGTCGATTTCAGGCATTCTGAATTGCAAGGCTTCGTCCATGACGAAACATCGGCATTGAACGGTGGCGTTGCAGGTCATGCAGGTCTGTTTTCAAACGCCAAGGATTTGTTCGTAATATGCCAAATGCTTTTGAACGGTGGTGTTTATGACAATAAACGATACCTTGAAGAAGAAACCATAGCAACGTTCAACCACAGATATTTCAAAAAATACCAAAATCGAAGAGCCTTGGGCTTCGACAAACCGCTCATATCCGCACACTCTGCACATTGTTCCGAATATTGCAGCGAGGAAAGCTACGGGCATAGCGGCTTTACGGGAACTTATTTGTGGATAGACCCTGAAAATAAAACCATATTCATATTCCTCTCGAACAGAGTTTATCCTGATGCCAAAAGTAACAAATTGGCACAAATGAACATCAGAACCGACATACAGGATTTGATTTACGAATCAATACAAGAAGAAAACAAAGAATAAAATGGAGACAAAAGAAACATCGGAACTGCTGCGAAATCTGGCACAGCAATATAACACGAAAGATTTCATACAGAACGATCCTGTTCAATTTCCCCACAGATATACGGACAAACGAGACATAGAAATTTCAGCCCTGATTTCTTCATGGATGGCATACGGCAACAGGAAGCAAATCATACTTACGCTGAACCAACTGCACGCCGAATTTTACGACTCGCCGTATCTTTACATACGCAGCAGAAGATACGTACCTCATCGCAACAACGAGCAATGCCTTTACCGCTTCTACACCTACAAAGACTTCTATCAACTCTGCAACACACTCTATTATATCTACATCAGAAACCAATATCCTTCCCTTGAAGATAAATTGCTTTCCATGCAGAAAGAATACACCTCGTGTCTTTCTCTTCTGCGTGCCATCATATCCCTATTTCCCGATCAGAACGGCATACAGCAAAACACCACCTCTGCATGCAAGCGTCTTTGTCTTTTCCTTCGTTGGCTCATACGCAAAGACTCAATAGTGGATTTCGGAATATGGAATCTTCTGCCTCAAAGCGAATTGCTTATTCCCTTGGACACGCATGTATTTCGCATGGCAAAGGAATTGAATCTCACGACCCGCAAACAAGCCGACATGAAAACAGCCGTGGAAATAAGCAACAAATTGAAAGAAGTGTTTCCAGATGATCCGACACTTGGAGACTTCGCACTCTTCGGCTATGGCATAAACCACAAATAAACAGTTCGAGAAAAAGAACAGCACCCCGAAAAAATTTTCTGCTGTTCCATGAAAATGAATCGGCGGAAAAATTTTTTCTTACGCCGATTCGCTAAATTCTTACGGTGTTTTATTTTGCCGAAACGGCGATTGATTGTATGGGTGTTTGTTATCGTTTGCTCCAAACGCTTGGAGAGAGAATTGCAAAGAAGGCGTATATTTCCAATCTGCCTATGAGCATGAGGGTTATGATGAGGTATTTGGACAGGCTTGTCAAATCGTTATATGAGAAGCCTTCTGCAAGGGAACCCATCACCGGACCGATGTTGCTTATCGAGGCTGCCGAAAGAGCAAAGGCGTGTGTGAAGTCGTTACCTGCCATGGTCAGACCGATAACTCCGAAAAGGAAAATCACGAAAAAGAGAAAGAAAAAGCCGAAGACAAGACTGACAGAGCCGTCTCGCAGAGCCTTGTTGTTGTACCGCACGGGTATTATGGCACGAGGGTGGAATACCCTTTTCATCGCAACGGGTATATATTTCAAAAGTATGACGGCACGAATGATTTTAAGACCTGTGGAAGAGGAAGCGGAACAACCTCCTATAAACATGAGCAATACAAGTCCGGCTGAAACGAAAATTCCGAGATTATGGGTTTTCAGGTCGAAGCCTGTGCTACTCAGAGTGGAGATAACGTAGAAAAAAGATGTCTTTACGGATTGAAGAAAAGCCATATCGTTGCGTGAAAGGAAGTAAAGCGAAAAGCCTATGCCGAAAACAAGTGTCATAAGGCTGTACATTCGCAGTTGCTCATCGTGAAATACTTTTTTCCATTTGCCTCTTACGAACCATAGCAACAGAAAGTAACTTATGCCGGAAAGAAACATGAATACCATGATGACGATTTGCGAATAATCGGAATATGCTCCCATGTTGCCATCTGAAACTGAGAAGCCACCGGTGGAAATGGTTGAAAAGGTATGGCAGATTGCCTCGAAGAAGTTCATTTCTCCGAGACTTAGAAGTGTGCAACAGAGAATGGTGAACCCGGTGTAAATGCCGAATATTCTGTAAACGGTACTTTTTATGTGGGGTCGCTCTTTTTCTTTCTCTATCGAGTTGAACTCTGCATTGAAAAGGTTTTTCGCTCCATCGGGAAAGTTTCTGACGAAAACGATTACAAGCATTGCGAAACCCAAACCTCCTATCCATTGGGTGAGGGAACGATAAAACAACAGCCCTTTGGAAACGGATGCGATGTTCCCTATTATGCTTGCTCCGGTAGTGGTGTAGCCGGAGTAGGATTCAAAAAGAGAGTTGACGAAAGAGAAATCGTCCAAAGCGAACATATATGGCAATGCTCCCAAGAGAGGGACAATGAGCCACATCAGACCGACTATCAACCGTCCGTCCTTTTTTGATATTTGCGAAGTGAAATTCTTGTTTCTGTATGCGGTGAATGCTCCGAGCAGAAACATGAGAGGGCTTGCCACGAGAAAGAAAAATTTTTCTTTCTCGCCATAAATACAACTCACCAAGCCCGAAACAAGAAAAGCAAAGCCCAAGAGCAACATGTTATTGCCCAAAACATAGAGAAAAATACCCCTGTTGAGATTGCTTTTCGGTAGTTGCATTTATTCCGACTTAGTTGAAGAGCTTCATTAGTTTGTTTGCGGATTCCGGTATGGTGAATGCCACAACTTTGTCGCCGGCTTGTATCTGCACATTGCCTCTTGCGATGTATGCAACGTTGTTTCGGATTACTCCGCCAATGTTCACACCTTGTGGCAAGTCCAATCGCATTATTTGTTTCTTCGTAATGGGAGAGCCGTCCTTGACAAGCACCTCGACCACTTCGGCATCTATTCCGGACAACCACTTGCTTGATGTTACGTCTGCCCCGAGGGTGAAACGGGCAATGTAGCTTGCAGTTATCAACTTCTTGTTTATAATCGTGTCTATGCCGATTTCCTGCGATACATCTATGTAACTGACATTTTCAACCAAAGCAATGGTTTTCTTCACGCCTTGTTTGTGGGCATGAAGGCAGGAAAGAATGTTTGTTTCCGTACTTCCGCTCACGGCAATGAAAGCATCTGTTTCTCTTATTCCCTCGTCCATAAGCAGGGATATGTCGTTGCCGTTGCCGTTTATTATCATGGTTCTGTTCAAGTCATCGACGAGTTGAAAACAACGCTCTTTATCTTTCTCGATTAGTTTGAGGTTCATATCGTTTTGCAGATTCATGGCAGTACGTCTGCCGATACGTCCTCCGCCAAGTATCATGGCGTTCTTGATAAGATAATCCCTTTTGCCGCCGAGTTCTTTTATCAACTCTATGCTTGAAGGCTTTGCTATCAAATAAACCAAATCGTCTTTCTGATAGGAGTCCGAACCGATAGGAATGATGGTTCTGCCTTTGCGAATGATACAAATCGCTCTCGCTTCCAACTCGGGGTACATTATGGCGACCTCTGCCATCGTTTTTCCTATGATGAGAGCCTTGGAGTCCAAACGCATCATATATACGGAAAGCAGACCGTTGGAGAAATCGAATATCTCGGTTGCAGTGTTCCTTGTCAAAAGGTTGGTTATCTCCTTTGCTGCAATTCTTTCGGGACAAACCAGTTCATCGACCCCCATTCCTTTGAACATGTTTTTGTTTGCATCGTTCAGGTATTCTATCGAGTTCACTCTTGCTATGCAACGTTTGGCTCCGAGCCTTTTGCCGAGAATGCAAGTCATGAGATTGATGCTTTCTTCATGCAGAACGGCAATCAAAAGGTCGCAAGAAGATATGCCGGCTTCTTTCAAGGTTTCCATGGAAGTGGAATTACCTGCTATGGTGAGCAAATCCGAATCGCTCTGCAACATATTCAATAAGTCGGAGTGAGGATCCACCACGGTGATATTGTGCCTTATTTTGGAGAGAGTGCGAGCCAAGTGAAATCCGACCTCGCCGTCTCCCGCTATAATGATGTCCATGTCAAATGAAATTGTTTTATCTTATCTTGAAACAAATCAGACGGCAAAGGTAGTTCTTTTCCGTAAACCGTAAATGCAGGAAATAAATGTTTTGATGCTGTTTTGAACAGCTTTATCGCCAGAGGTTGATGTCTGTAACGGTCTCCAACGAATCCATAAGCGGATTTCCATCTTGTGAAGGAAAGAAATCGAGACCTGTAATTCGCTCGACTTCCCGCACATTGCAGCAATAACGGAAGATATTGCCTTTTATGTTGGTGTTATCCATGATGAAGGCTATCATCTTATAGGTAGGATATGATATATCGACCACAATTTTATAGAATTTACTGCATACGCTCACTTTGTTCTCGCCTATTTCTCCCTTTTTACTGCTTAGAACGGGACCGCACAATACAAGAATGCTGTCATTCTCCACTGCCCACTTTCTGACACTGCCTTCCAATTTTTTCCATAAACCGTCATTGAAACCCTGATACTGCGGGGATACATTGCTCATATAAAAGGTTTCTTTCATTGAAGCAAACGACCAACACATATCCTTTGACGGACAGAGATGCCCGCGAACATACCCGGAGTTTGTATAATCCTGTTTTGTCGCATAGTTGTCAGACAAGAGATAGTCCTTTTTGAAGCCGACGCCTTTTCTGCTCACATTATCGTTTTCGTTTACCATTTCAGCCGTAAGCAGGTATGCCACGAAGGCAGCCTGTTTGTGCTTTTTATTGTAACCGACCACATAATACTTATGGTCAAGTAATTCTAATTTCTCGGTACTCGATGGTAAGGCATCGGAAAGAGAAAATCGGTTTTGTGTCTCTTGCTTGTTTTCGATTACTCTTTCGGCGGTTACGACTGCCTTTGGAGAAGAAGTAAAACTATATATGGCAACGCTTACCCCGATAACAAGAAGAACGGATAAAAGAATTATGCTTGTTTTTCTTCCTGCCATTTCCCGTCTTCTTTAATCATGGCGACCAAAAGTTCTATTGCCTTGTCCTCTTCTACGTTCGAGTGAACGAGTTTGCCCTCGCGATAAAGGTGAACCTTGTGCTCCAGACTGCCGATATAGCCGTAATTTGCGTCAGCCATTTCTCCGGGGCCGTTGACTATGCACCCCATTACGGCAATCTTCAAACCCTTCAAGTGTTTACACCTTTGCTTTACTTTTTCCAATGCTGCCTGTATGTCATACTTCGTTCTGCCGCATGAAGGGCAGGCAATAAATTCTGCTTTGTAAATCTTTTCACCGGTAGCCTGCAATAAGTCCGCCTCAAAGGTCTTATCCGACAAAGAAACACCTGAAAGCACTCCTTCCATAATCAATGCCGACACATCGCCTGCCAATCTTGCACAATCTTGCTTGCAATCCGTTTGCTCAATCCTTATTAAAGCATTTTTCTTTTGTGCAGTTGCCAGAACGGATGCAAGGTTTATGTTTGCGGAATCGATATTCAGAATTTTATTATGGTCATTCGCACCTGTATGTCTTTCAAAACCTGCTGCCAATTCAATTTTCTCTCCTTTGCTTTCAAAGGGAATATCTTTATAAGCATGTACTATCCGGTTTGCAACAGGTATTTCGTTCTCCGGTTTTTCGGTCAGGGAAACTCTTATAGTATCTCCTATGCCTATTGCGAGCAAACTGCCTATACCTGCCATCGATTTGATTCTGCCGTCTTGCCCGTTGCCGGCTTCCGTTACTCCGAGATGAATGGGATAGTCCAATCCCTCCTCTTGTAACATGGCAGCCAACATTCGTGTCGAGAAGTTCATCACCTTGACATTGCTGGATTTCATCGAAAGCACCAAGTCATCATACTGCATGCTGTGACAAATTCTTGCAAACTCCATTGCGGAAACAGCCATTGCGTATGGCGTATCGCCGTAGCGACTCATTATTCTTCTGCTCAGAGAACCGTGGTTGGTGCCTATACGCATGGCAGTGTGGTTTGCCTTGCATATCTCAATCAAAGGGAAAAGTCTGTCTGCAATCTTGGAAAGCTCGTCATCATACTCCTGTTGCGAATATTCGGATTTGCTTGTGTTCCTGTCGGTATAGTTTCCCGGGTTTATCCTGACCTTATCCACTATTGCCGCAGCGACTTCCGCAGCCTTGGGATTGAAATGAATATCGGCTATAAGAGGAACATTGTAATTCCTCTTTGCGAGTTCGTTCTTTATGTTGTACAAATTCTCCGCTGCCTGCACATTGGACGCAGTTATTCTGACCAATTCGCAACCCGAATCGACAAGTCGCATGCACTGTTGCACCGTTGCATCGGTATCCATAGTGTCCGTATTGGTCATCGACTGTATTCTGATGGGATTGTACCCGCCTATTCCTATGTTGCCGACCGATACTTCTCTGCTGTTACGCCTTTTCACGGGATTGTTTATTGCCCATGAAATCATCTTATCGCTCATTTTCCAAAAGTTTTTTCGTTGATAAAAGGCCGCATGCCGCCAAAATATCCTCGCCCCTTGAAGCCCTTATCGTGCATATTATTCCGTGTTTATTCAAACTGTCTCGCAAAGCAACCATGCTTTCTTCCTTTGCAGAGATGAAAGGAGTGTTCGGAATGGTGTGAAACCTTATCAGATTCACCCTGCAATCGAGACCGTTCAAAAGCCTCAATAATGCCGACACATGCCTCTTTTGATTGTTTAAACCCTCGAAAACGATATACTCGAAAGTCAATCGTCTCTGCCCGTGCCAATCATAAAGTTTCAGTAATGCCACCACATCCTCTATTTTGAACGATTTCTCTATCGGCATTATGCGTTTTCTCTCTTCCGATATGGGGTTATGCAGACTGATTGCAAGATGTACATTGGTAGAATCGAGGAAATTTTTGAGCTTTGGCAGCAGACCCGAAGTGGAAACGGTGATTCGACGACCGCTCATGCCGAAACCCCAATCCGAAGTCAGCACTTCTATGCTTCTAATCACATTGTCGTAATTATCCAAAGGCTCTCCCATTCCCATATAAACCAAGTTTGTGATTGCGGAGTACTCCGGCAGGCTTCTTATTATGTTCAAAATCTCGTTGCAGGTAAGATTTCTCTTGAAGCCTTGGCGTGCCGTTGCACAGAATTGGCAATTCATTTTACAGCCTACCTGTGTCGAAACGCACAAAGTTACTCTGTCTTTATCCGGTATCATGACCGCTTCCACGAAATCCTTTTCGCCATATTTGTAAAGGTATTTTTTCGTTCCGTCTTTTGAAACCGCACAGGACAAAGGAGAAATCAACCCGATGACATAATGTTCTGCCAATTTCTCACGGTTCTTCAAAGAAAGATTTGTCATTTCCGCTATTGAAGAAACGCCTTTTTTGTACAACCAATCCGCCATTTGTTTTGCCGCAAAGGCAGGCATGGAGAATTCCTCGCAAATATTTCCGAGTTCGGATAAGGTTTTGCCGAACAATGTATTCATTTTATTTGACATTTATTTGTCTTAACCGTCCTTGATAGGTGTTTCGTGCATTCATTTTCTGCTCTATGGCAGCCACGACTTCCTCATTACGCAACATATTCCAATTATAGCCGGCTTGAAAACGTGGAGGAACTTCGCCGGCAAACCTTTCGATGACTATTTCCGGCGAGAGCCTCTCCAAAAACTCTATTATGAAATCACTGTATTCCTCGAAGCTCATGAAATCGAAGTCTTCCGGTTTTTCTTCATACTCTTTCAACATGGCAGTTTCCTTAACCAATAACAGCTGGTGGAACTTCAATGTGTTCAATCCTGTTTCACTTAAAATCTCTGCCTCGTTCAACATCATTTCACGGCTCTCTCCGGGAAGTCCGAAGATGATATGCCCGCCTGTGGTTATGCCTCGCTCTCTCGTTTGTTTTATTGCTTTGAGTGCAGTTGCGAAATCATGACCGCGATTTATCCTTTGCAGCGTCGAATCGTAACAACTTTCGATTCCGTACTCCACTACGATATGATAATCCTTGTTCAAGTCTGCTATATAGTCCAATTTCTCCTCATCTATGCAATCGGGACGGGTTCCGATTACCAAACCGACAACCTTAGGGTGCGAAAGAGCCTGTATATAACGCTCTTTCAATACTTCCAAAGGGGCATAAGTGTTGGAATAAGCTTGAAAGTATGCAAGGTATCGGCTGACATGTTTGTATCTCCAAGCATGGAATTTTATTCCCTCTTCTATTTGTTCCCTTATATCTTTGAATCGTTGGCAATAAGAGGGATTAAAGGCACTGTTGTTGCAGAAAGTGCAACCTCCGAACGAAATGCTGCCATCTCTGTTCGGGCAGGAAAAGCCTGCATCTATGCTGAGCTTTTGCAGTCTTGTTCCGAAGAGTTTCCTGTAATGATTGGAGTAAGCATTGAACGGACGATTATGCCCCCATATATGAGTGATTTCCTCCATTTCCTATTTGTTATACATCAATAAATCAACCAAATGTATGGTTTTCAATTTGACTTGATGTTTGTCAATGTAAGATTGCAGATGCAGGAGACAGGATTGGTCGTTGCTGACTATATATTCCGCTCCTTCTTCCAATGCTTTCTCTACTTTTTTCTTTGCCAAGGCGGTGCTGACAGGCTCATTGTATATACTGAACGTGCCTCCGAAGCCGCAACAAAAGTTATCCGTTTTGTCATTGGTCAATTCCAATCCTTTCACGTTCTGCAATAGCAACTTCGTTTCTTCCTCCACATTGTATTCATTCAAACCATGGCAATTCGAATGCAGGCAAACCCTGTGCGGAAATTCCGCTCCCAAATCCGTTTTCCGTTCGACGGAGACAAGAAATTCGCTTATATCCATTATCTTATCCCGAAGCGATTTATAGGAGTTATGATTCGTGGTATTGAAAAAGAGTTTGCCGAAGTTGTTCTTCACATACCCTACGCAGGAAGCGGAACAACTCACGATGAGTTCCGCATTTCTGAAATCGTTTATGAATTTTTCTCCTATTGCTTTTGCTTCGTCCCAATTACCATTGTCGTATAAGACCCTGCCGCAGCATGTCTGTTCGGGTTCGTAGTTCACCGTATGCCCCAAACTTTCCAACAATTTTATCAGATTGAAAGCCGTATTCGGGCTGAACTGATCCACACAACACGGAATAAAGACGCTCAAATTCATGGTTCTTTCAGATTTTTTACAAAGGTACAAAAATAGAGAGTACCCACAAAGGAATACCCTCTTATCATGACAAAATTAAAATTTTTCTTTTAGAACTCCAATCTGAAGCCGTTTCCTTTCTTCTTTAATTGATTGTACTTGTCTCTATTGAAGAAATACAAATACGGTATTCTCGATGGAATGCTCCTTTTGGCTTCTCCGGATTTGCTTTGGTCGATTTTCTCGCTTACTTTCAGCCCTTTGGATTTCATCAACCATGCACTTTGCTTCCCGTCTGCCCGTTCCAATACTCCCAATGTCAACATTTTTCTATAGAAATTACGCCTGTCGAACGATATTCCCAAGATTGCTTCGTACAATTTTTGGAGTTTGGTCATAGAAAACTTCTCTTCCAACATGTCGAAGACTATCGGCTCGAATGCAATCTTCTCTCTCAGCGCTTTCAATGCGGCTTTGATGATTTCATTATGGTCGAATGCCAATTCGGGCAGGCTTTCCACCTCGAACCATTTGGCTTGAACGGCATCGGAACCGCCGTATGCCTGCATCATTCTCACCAAAGCGAAGAAGCCGACCGACAATACTCTGTCTCTCGGATCCCTGTCTATGGCTGAAAATACCCTGAATTGCTCCATTCTGACGGCGTAAAGCCCCGTCTCTTCCCTCAATTCTCTTTGTGCGGCTTGCTCTACTGTTTCATCGGATTCCAAGAATCCTCCCGGCAAAGCCCAATGTCCCTTGAATGGATCGCCTCCTCTCTCGATAAGCAAAACCCTCAATTTATTTCCATCAAAGCCGAATACGACGCAATCCGTTGCAACGGCAGGACGAGGGTACTCGTATGAATACTGTTTTTCCATAATTTGTTTGAACAAGACACGAAACAAGACGTGCAAAAGTACTACAATTTCCGTAAATAACAAGCCTCCGATGTGCAAAAAACGAACTTTCCGTACGTTTTTTCGTCGTTTCAAAGTTGTGTTACATCGTTTCGATGATGCTTTCCGGCGTTATGCCGACGAAATCAGGGATTATCATGTCCGCTTTCCCCGCAAGTTCCTCCCTGCTCAGGGTCGTTTCAAGTGCGATTACCCTCATTCCCGCAGCCTTTCCGGCCCTTATTCCGGCAAGAGAATCCTCGAATACGATGCAATCACGAGCATTTACGCCCAACCTTTCGGCCGCTTTGAGGTAACATTCCGGCGAAGGCTTGCTCTCATTCACGTCTTCCGCCGTTACAATCGAGCCGAAACACGCCTTCAAATGCGGCAATGCACGATACACATTCTCCATTTTGCTTTGCGAACTGCTCGTAACCAAAGCCGTTTTGCCGCTTCGGCCGCACGCCTCGACGAATTCCTCCGCCCCTGCGATGTATTCATACACCATACCCTGCTCCTGCACCCTCAATTCCTCCGTTACCGCCTTGCGAGCCTCCGGTTTGTCGGCAAAATATTCCGCATAAATCGTTTTGAGACTTCGACCCTTGATAACATGTTCAAAGTCTGCAATCTCGGGAAAGTACTTCAACCCCTGCTTACGCCAAAACTCCGTATAATAAAACTCCGTATCGACCAACACACCGTCGAAATCGAACAAAAAAGCCCTCTCTGCCATCGTAAATCGACCTGAAAACCGTTGCAAAATTACTGCTTTTCCCGCCAAAAACGCTTAACTTTGCACCCGTTTCCGCTGAAAACCATGTTCAAAAGCATACTCAACACCCTCATAACGAAATTTTCCGCAGCCCTTTTCGGCTTTCTGACCCTCATAATCGTCAGCAGAGCATTGGGAAGCGGCGGAAAAGGCGAACAAGCAATGGTCGTATATAATATATATGTACTGTTACTCATCTTCACACTCATCGGAAACTCCACCCTCATCTACCTGACCCCGAGGAAGAAAACGCCCGAACTGCTCACCGTCTCCCTCCTGTGGATACTGATAACGGCCGTAACACTCAGTCTTTTTGCCCTTCTCCTCCCCGCAAACACCCTTCCCCACCTCCAAGCCAGCATTTGGATAGGAGCAATGGCAGCAATCAGCGAAGTAAACCAGTACATCCTCCTCGGCAAACAGCAGATAACCCAAGCCAACACCCTCAAAATCCTCTACCCCCTCCTCAGCTTTCTATACCTGTTAATACTATATATCACCTCGCGATTCGACACAATCCAAGACTGCATACAGGCAATCGCCCTCGCCTACACAGCCTCCCTCCTCTACGGAACGGCGAAACTGCGGCACGAATACCTCCAAATCCGACGCCAAACCCCCCATCGACTATTTCAAACCCTCAAAACCCTCCTTCAACTCGGCGTAACCAAACAAGCAGGCACCATAGCCCAAAGCCTCAACTACCGATTATCCTACTACATAATAGGCTATACCTGCGGCACAAGCCTCGTAGGCATCTACTCCAACGCCGTAAGCCTGAGCGAAAGCGTCATGCTCTTCGGCACAAGCCTCGCCTTGGTACAATACTCCGCCCTTTCCAACAACCCCGACGACCGGAAATCCAAACGCATAACATGGAAAATGACCCTCGCAAACGCCCTTTTCACCCTCCTCGCCCTCCTCATTCTCGCCCTCCTTCCAAAGGAAATCTACACTCATCTGTTCGGAAACGACTTCCAAGACACCGGAATCACCATCGGAAAGCTCGCCTTCGGCACCCTGATGCTCAGTCTGTCAAGCAATTTCAGCCAATACCTCTACTCACGCGGCAATTTCAAAATCAGCACCGCCGCCTCCCTCCTCGGATTAGCCGTCACCCTCCTCGCAGGCCTCCGACTCATACCCCGATACGGCCTGAACGGAGCCATAATAACAGCCACCGCCTCCTACATAACGACCTTTGCAATAGAATTTTACGGCTTCCTCAAATACCGCAAACCCCGCATTTGAACCATAAAAACCCCCGTTCCCGACCACGCATTCGCCGCAATGAACAAAAAAAACACCACTTTTTCGCCACGAAAACACCCGTATGAACAAAAAAAACACTACCTTTGCATCGCAAAAACACCAAAAGACAAAATACAAAAAGGTAAGTCGAGCCTGAAATCGACTAATATTTTCTTTAACATGGGAACGTCGTGAGACGTCCCTCCTTTTTTTTTAAGCCGAAAACGAAACAATCCGCCCGCGCAAACCCCCGATTCCCTACACGCAAACCCCCGTTCCCAACCGGAAACAGCCCGAACATGACAACAAAACCCAATACCACAACCGATAAATCCGACACTGCGACTACCAACCGCCGCAACCCACCGCGCAAACCCCATAAATCGCAACCATTTCGGCACTTTACACCGCACTTTCGCCATATCGCCGACCGCAAACACCACATTCACAAATGAATTCCTGCGAACCAACCCGGAAAAATAAAGAAAACGAAACACGAAAACTCCGTTTTTACAATCCGAACAACCATTTTCGAGATGAAAAGCCCGATTAAAACCCACTTCCAACCCTCCGAACCCAATTCGCAACCGCCAAAACCCACCTCGCCAATCCCCTAAATCGCAACCATTTCGGCACTTTACACCGCACTTTCGCCGCTTCGCCAACCAATATCGTCGTTTTCACCGGTGGCAACAGCCTGAAAAACAGCCGAAACCCTCAAAATCATATCGAAAAACCCCCGTTTCCAACTCCAAAACCCAGCATTCCACCACCCATTTCGCCCCTTTCAACCACGCAAAAAGACGAATTACAACAATCATTTCACAAAATTCACACTCCGCAACGCCTGAACCTTAACCGCAAAGCAGGAAAGT